>WNFU01000704.1_pt1 | contig 46094 bp, 46 predicted proteins | sample 5400121 | NCBI WGS metagenome assembly WNFU01 (sample SAMN13153360, study PRJNA577476) | soil metagenome | isolation source: 100 cm soil or saprolite under grassland replicate 1 | place: USA:California | collected 2016-06-15 | reverse complement strand
GGATCTGTGAGAAGACCTCGTCATACCGGAGCTTCGTCCTCACGCCGCACCGCACGCGCCGAGCGTGATCACATCGCGATACTCCGCTGCGTAGCCCCGCCCAGGTTCAGCCAAGACCTATGATCTTGGAACGGCCGTGCCGGCGGTGTCGACAATGGACACCGCCGGAGACGCAGGCCGCCGACGCCCGGTTGGATGAACGGACCGGAAAGTCTCGGCCAGCTCACCCGACCGAGGCAAACTCATGACGGCCCGGCGGGAAATGGTCGCGCATGCCATTACCTCGACCGCTGGCCAAATGGGGCGACCCCGCGTTTCGCCAGCGCGACAGGCCCCAACTTCACAGGCTACGGCGATCCGGAATCCCGTCTACCGTGTCGATTTTTGCGAGGCGTTGGCCGCCACGCCCGAGGTGACCGATGCGGCGGTTCCTACACCTACAAGAGGCGCAGCTGCACAACCGAGGTGTACCGGAGGTTGTTGGCCTCGACCGGGTGAGTCACAGCCGTACGACGAGCTTCTTCGCCGACACGTCGCGGCGGATCCGGTCGAGGGCGGCGGGGATCTGGTCCAGTCCCTCTCCGACGACGTCCGCCTCCGGCGCCGCCCGGTACGCCTTGGTGGCCAGCGCGGTGGGCAGATAGTCGACATAGATGCCCGGGCCGACCTCGTTGTCCTTGAGCGTGCCGCCCCAGACCGCGCTCACGTAGACGCCGTGACGCCGCCGTGTGAGCAGCTGGCCGCGGGTGAGCCATGCCGGCTTGCCGCAGCGATCCGCCGCCGGCCCGGCACCCTCGACCGGTGCGGCGTCGGTGATCACCTCGCTTGGCCGCACCTTCAACCTGGTCAAGGCCCTGTGCAGGAACCGGCGGACGGCGTTCGCGTCCCGGCGAGCCGAGACCAGCACGTCGGTGACCTGCCCGTACTGGTCGACGGCCCGGTACACGTGGCGCCACACCCCGTTGACCTAATAGAAGCGGCACGTCCGAGTCGTCGGTCGTTCGGGAGGTAGGCGGTGGATGATTCGCGCGAGGATCTCGACACACTGCAACGCGACCCGTATTCCAGCTACGCGCAGGCCCGGCAGACCACGGGGCTTACCTTCGTACCGCCGCTGAACACGTGGCTGGTCGCCTGGGACGCCGACGCCTGCGAGGTACTACGAAGGCCGCAGGACTTCTCCTCGGCGAACGCGTTGTGCCCGGACGTTCCGCCGACCCCGGCGGTCCTGGCCGAGCTGACCAACGGTATCGGCCGGGGGGCCCACCGTGGTCACCTCCGACGGCGCGGCACACCAGCGGTACCGTGCGCCGTTGATCCGCGACCTGTCCCCCGCGTCGACGAGGTTCCTGACGATCTCGCGCGGCACTGTTGCGTTGGTCGTAGGCAAGATCGAGTCATGCTTGAGCGTGTGAAGCTGTCGCTCGGTCCCAACCTGTGGCTGCCGCCCAAGTCGGCGTTGGCGGGGTTCCGGTTCCCGCCGGAGGTGATCGTCCTGGCCGGCGATCCGGCAACCCGGCGTCCTTGACCGGCCGGAGCAGAACGGCGTACTCGGTCCCACGGCGCGGCACCGACACGGCGGTGGTGCCCGCCTCAAACGTTCGCGTCATCAGGACTCCTGGCATGGTGCTCGACGGTGGAACCGTCGGGGTCCTGAGCGGGATTACCGTCAGACTAGCTCGGTACCGCTCGGTTCGTTCGGAAGCTGGATGACGGCACGGTTACGGCGAGCCAGCGCCGGCGCGGCGGACAGCACCTCCTCCAGCCGGTGTGCAGGTGGCCGCAGACCGTTCGCGTTCTCCGAGCTGGTCGCCCGGGTGCGTGCGCTGGCCCGGCGCAGCACGCCGGCCCGCCCTCCCGTGCTGCGCGCGCGGGATGTCGAACTCGATCCGTCGCGGCGCACCGCCGAACGGGATGGCCGGCTGCTGTCGCTCACCCCGAAGGAGTTCGGGGTACTGGAACGGCTGCCCGCCGCCGACGGCGCCGTGGTGAGCGCGGAGACGCTGCTGGACAAGGTGTGGGACGAGCACGCCGACCCGTTCACCAACGCCGTGCGGATCACCGTCAGCACCCCGCGCCGCAAGCTCGGCGATCCACCGCTGATCGAAACGATGACCGGTGCCGGGTACCGGATCGCCACATGACCTGGCGACTGACCGCCCGCAGCCGGCTCACCCTGGTGTACACCGGCCTGGTGCTGGCCGCCGGGTTGCTGCTGCTGGCGCTGACGTACCTGCTGCTGCGGGGCAGCCTGCCGCTGCCTCCCCCGACGCCGGACGACAACATCGGTGGGCGGCTGCGTCAGGAGGCGATTTCCGATCTGCTGACCCGGGCCGCGCTGGCGCTGCTGGTGGTGACCGCGCTGGCCGGGCTGACCGGCTGGCTGGTGGCCGGGCTGATACTGCGGCCGATCCGGGCGATATCCGGTACCGCGAACCGGCTGTCCGCGGAGAACCTGTCCGAACGGGTACCCGTCGGCCGGCCCGCCGACGAACTCGCCACGCTGGCCGCCACGATCAACGGCATGCTGGATCGCATCCAGCACGGCATGGCCGAACGCGACCGGGTCCTCAACAGCCAGCGCCTGTTCGTCGCCAACGCCGCGCACGAACAACCGCCGCCTGCGCATGACGGATGTTGGCGTGCGGTGGAGGGTAGCTCCGAACGGTCCCGATGACCCGCGGCCTACCGGCACTGCCTCACGGAAGGAGCGGATCCGAGTGCCCGCAGTCGATCAGACCGGTCAAGACCGACGGTGATGTCCGTTGGGTGCTGCCGGTCCCCAAAGGGTTCCCTGATCGTCGGGTGGACGGGCGCCAAGTAGCCGATGGGCGCGGTCGGCGTCACCCCGAAATTCGTACGTGGTCGACCGGTACACGATGGCACCACGCTGCATGACGGCCACCTCGTCGGCGAGCGCGAACGCCGCGCGCAGGTCCTGTTCCACCAACAGGATGGACAGTCCCTGGGTACGAAGGCTGCGCACCACGTCGACCAGGCGGTCCACGATCGCGGGTGCCAGCCCTTCGGACGGCTCATCGAGCAGCAGTATCCGCGGGTTCTGCATCAGAGCCCGGCCGATCGCCAGCATCTGCTGCTCGCCCCCGGACAGCTGGTCGGCCCGGTACGGCGAGCGCATCGCGAGCCGGGGCAGCAGCGTGTAGACGCGGTCGAGGTTCCATGGGCCGCTACTGTCACGGGGCGCAGCGATCATCAGGTTCCGCTCGACGGTCAGCGACGGGAACAGGCGCCGGCCCTGTGGCACGATCGCGACCCCGGCCCGGGCGATGACATCGGCCCGCGCACCGGCCAGCTCCACCCCGTTTACCAGGATGCTGCCCTGGTACGGCCGGATGAGGCCCATCACCGCCGCGCAGAACGTGGACTTGCCCACGCCGTTGCGCCCGAGTAGCGCCACGACCTGCCCCGCACCCAGCCAGAAATCGGTGTCGTAGAGCACGGTCCCGCCGTCGTACCCGGCGCGCAGCCCGCGAACCACCAGCGCCTCGCTCATCCCGTACTCCTAGTAGAAGAGGCTCTCCACGATGCCGTCGCCCAGATACGCCTGTTGCACCTTCGTGCTGGCCCGGATCACATGGGGTGGTCCGTCGGCGAGCACCGCGCCCTGGTGCAGCGCGGTCACGTGGGTGGCGACACCGAACACCAGGTCCAGGTCGTGCTCGACGATCACCGAGGTGACCCTCGGCGCCAGCGCCATGAGGAGCTGCACGAAGTGGGCGGTGGCCGCGGCCGACATGCCTGCCGTGGGCTCGTCCAGCAGCAGCACCCGCGGGTTGGTGGCCAGCGCCATCGCCAGGTCGAGTTGGCGGCGTTCGCCATGCGAGAGCGCACCTGCCGGGAGGTGGCGGCGTTCGTACAAGCCCGCCATCGTCAGGTGGTCGATGGCGGAGCGGTTGATGTCGCGGTACTGGCGGGCAGGACGCAGCATCCGCAGCCCGACGCCGGCGGCCCGCTGGGCGGCCAGCGCCACATTTTCTAGTGCGGACAGTGACAGGAACACGCTGGCCTGCTGGAAGGTCTTGGTCAGGCCGGCCCGTACCCGGGCGTGCTCGGACAGATCGGAGATGTCCTTGCCGTCCAGCACTACCCGGCCCGAGCTGGCCGCCCGCGCCCCGGTGATCAGACTGAACAGTGTGGACTTTCCGGCGCCGTTGGGTCCGATCACCGCGTGGCGGGCGCCGCGTTGTACGCGCAGGCTCACGTTGTCCACCGCGGCGATCGAGCCGTAGCTGCCCGAGATGCCGTCGACTGCCAAGGCTGGTGTCACGGTTCACCTCCGGGCCGCCGGATGGGCAGTAGCGTCCGCAGGCCGGAGAGTCCCTTCGGCAGCGCATACACCACGAGGACGAAGACGGCGCCGAGCAGCAGCATGCCGCGACCACCCAGGTACGGGGACAGTTCGAAGCGGACCAGGACGACCAAGGCGGCACCGAACACGGGCCCGTAGAGGGTGCCCCGCCCGCCGATCACGACGGCCATTAGGGCCAGCGCGGAGATCTCGAAGCCGAGGCTGGCCGGCGAGACGAACTGCGCCTGCGCGACCCACAGCGAGCCAGCAGCTCCGGCCATCACACCGGCGAGACAGAACGCGAGGTACTTCGGCCAGAACGTGGAGTACCCGAGCGCCCGCATCCGCCCCTCGTTGTCCCGGATGCCGCGCAGGGTACGGCCGAAGGCGCTGCGGGAGACGGTCACCACGACGGCGATGCACAGTACCGATACCGCAAGCGCGTACCACAGCACGTACCCGGTGGCCACCAGCGGCGGCCCGCCCGGAACCACCCGGATGAACGGCAGGCCCACCAGACCGTTGGAGCCCCCGGTCAGCGAGGACCACTGGTTGGCCAGCGCGTGCACCAACTCGGCCAGGGCCAGCGTGATCATCAGGAAGTTGATCCCGCGCAGCCGTACCGCGAGCCACCCGATGGCGGCCGCGAACAGGCCACCGACGGCCGCGGCGACCACGAGCTGTACCGGCGCCACCGGCCCGAGGTGGATGGCCACGATGGCCGCGGTGTACCCGCCCGCGCCGAACGGCGCGGCCTGTCCCAGCGACGGCAGGCCGGCCACACCGGTCAGCAGGTCGAGGCTCACCACCAGCACAGCGAAGGCGCACATCCGGGCCAGCGCGCTGGAGACTGACGGGATCACGCCGAACGGCGCGATCGCCACGGCCAGCGCCGTGACGGCGGGCACCAGCCGGCGGAGCCGAGCCGGCCAGTCCAGCCGCACCCGGTGCGGTGGCGGCCGGAGCCGAGCAATCGCCGTCACGCCGCGACCGCCTTGAGCCGGTTCGCCGGGCGCAGCAGGAGGCCGATCACCATGGTGGCGAAGACAAGGAAGGAGGCGTACCGGGGCAGCAGCGAGACGCCGAGCACCTCGACCTGCCCGATGACCAGAGCGCCGAGGAGCGTACCGCGCACCGAGCCGACCCCGCCGACCACGACCACGACGAGTCCCAGGATCAGCACGTACTGGTCGAGTCCCGGGTACACGCCCAGCATCGGCGCGCCCAACACGCCCCCGATGCACGCCAGGGCCGTGCCGAACGCGAAGATGCCCGCGACGAACGGCCGGGTGTCCACGCCCATCGCCCGTACCATCGGCGCGTCGATCACGGTCGCGCGGGCCAGCGCCCCGAGCCGGGTCCGCTCCACCACGAGGTACACCACGAGGGCCAGCGTGAGGCCGACCAGGACAACCACCAGCCGGTACACCGGGTAGGTGAGGCCGGCGATCTGCGGGCTACCGGACAGGATGTCGGGCGGCGACACGGTGTGCACGTCGTTGCCGAAGACCGCCGAGATGAGGTCAGCGACCACCAGGGCGACACCGAGGCTCGCCAGCGCCTGGTCCAGGTGACCGCGGCGGGCCAGCGGGCGCATCATCGCCTCCAGGCCGGCACCGGCCCCCGCGCCGAACACCGCCGCGACCACCAGCGCCAGCAGGAACATCCAGATGCTGGGCCGCCCGGTGAAGAACTGCACGGCGAGGTACGCACCGGCGAGGTACAGCGCGCCGTGCGCCAGGTTGAGCATGTCCAGTACGCCGAGGATCAGCGACAGTCCGATGGCGATGGTGAACATCAGCAGTCCGAAGGCAACTCCGTCAAGGATCGTGACGAAGTTGGTGGTGAGCCAATCCATGCGGCGCTCCTCGCATCCGGCCGTGGGGGTCAGTTCGTCAGCGTCCGGACGACGGCGTTGACGAGGGTGCGGTCCTGCTCACGGACCTCCCGCAGGTAGTAGCGCTGCGTCGGGTTGTGCGTGGCGCTGAACCGCCAGGTACCGCGCGGGCTGTCGATGTCGCCCAGCCGGCCCAGCGCCGCGACGATCTCCGGCCCGGTGGTCGCGTTCGCCAGCGCGTGGTCGAGCACCTGCGCCGCGTCGTAGGCCGCCACCGAGAACACGGTCGGGCTGCTGTGGTACTTGGCCGTGTAGGCGCTGACGAACGCGCGGTTGGTCGGGGTGTCCAGTTCGCTGGAGTACTGCAACGCGGTCTGAATGCCCACCGCCGCGTCGCCCTCGCTGCGCAGCACGGCGCCCTCGGTCAGGTAGCCGGTGGCGTACAGCGGGATCGTCCCAGCGAGACCGAACTCCTTGTACTGCTTGACGAACGCGACCGCCTCAGCGCCCGCGAAGAACGCGAACACGGCCCGCGCGCCGGAGCGCTGGATACGCGCCAGGTACGGCTGGTAGTTCGACGTCGTGCCGAACGGTGGGTAGTCTGCCCCGGCGACGTGGCCGCCCGCAGCCTCGAAGGCCCGGCGGAAACCGGCGATCTGCTCATGCCCGGCGGCGTAGTCCGGCGCGATGAGGTACACGCCGCCGGAATCCACCCGGCTGGCGACGTACGCGCCCATCGACGCGCCGGCGTCGTCATTGGAGAACGAGGTACGCCAGACGTACGCCGATGCCTTGGCTCCGGTCAGCGCGTTGGCACCGGCATTCGCGATGATCAGGGGTACCTTCGCCGCGTTGAATTGCTGCACGAGGCCGAGTGCGGTCGCCGAGTTCACCACGCCGACCGCCACCGCCACCTGACTCTGCTGGATGAGCTTCTGGCCGGCCGGCACGCCGGTGTCCGGCTCGGCGCCCTCGTCCGCAACGACCACGGTGACTCGGCGGTTTCCGAGCTGGCCGCCGCGCCCGTCAAGGTACAGCTCAAAGCCTCGTCTGATGTCAGTGCCCAGGGGCGCATATACACCGGATTGCGGAACGAGCAGACCGAGCTTCACCGAGTCGGCGGTGATTGTGCTGGTATACAGCGACGAGCCGCATGCAGCCAGCAGACTAACCACCACCAACGCGGCGGACGCGGTCAGCACACCGCGGTTGCTCTGTCGCATACATCCTCCACAACGAGGGTTCTCGGCAGGGTCGGTACTTGCTAGGTCGCGACGCCGAGCAACCGATGTGCGGTGTCTGGGTCGCGGCGAAATGCCGCGGTGCTGGCCCGGTGGACGATCGTGCCACGGGCCAGTACCGCGACAGATTCGGTGGCGCCGAACACCATGTGCAGGTCGTGCTCGACGAGGACGACGGCGACGCCGGTCTGCGTCATGGTGTGGACGACGTCGGCCACCTGGTCAACGGCGGCCGGGGCCAGGCCCTCGGACGGCTCATCCAGCAACACAACAGATGGTTCGGTCATCAGAGCGCGTGCCATCGCCAACATCTGCTGCTCGCCGCCGGAGAGTTGGCCGCCGACATGCCGGCGTCGTTCGGCCAGGCGGGGAAACAGGTCGAAGATCCGCTCCATCGTCCAGGACCGACCACCGCTCCGGCGGGCCGCGAGGATCAGGTGCTCCCGAACGGTCACCGTCGGCCAGACTCGCCGGCCTTGCGGTACGAGCGCGATGCCCGCGCGGGCGATCCGGTCTGCGCGGGCGCCGGCCAGCTCCCGCCCGTCCAGCTGGATACTGCCGCCGGTCGGCGGGACGAGGCCCATCAGGGTGAGCAAGAGCGTGCTCTTGCCAACACCGTTGCGGCCCAACACCGCCAATGCTCGACCCCGGTCGATGTCGAGATCCACGCCGTGCAGGACCTGACCCTGCCGGTACCCGGAGCGCAGCTCACGCACGTGAAGCGACATGCTCGCCTCCGGTGGACCGCTCGGTGCTGAAGAGGTCCCCGCGCCGGCCGGTGCCGAGGTACGCCCGCTGCACATCGGCGCTCGCCTGGACGGCGGCCGGCGTGCCGGACATCAGCACCCGGCCCAGGTGCAGGACAGTGACCTCGGTCGCGAGCCCGAAGACGAGGTCCAGGTCGTGTTCCACGAAGATCAGCGTGATGTCGGCCGGCAGCCCGCGGAGAAGGTCCAGCAGCTGCGCGGTGCTCGCCGCCGACATTCCGGCCGCCGGCTCGTCGAGCAGGAGTACGCGGGGCTCGGCGGCGAGCGCGACGGCAACCTCGAGTTGGCGACACTCGGCATAGGACAGCGTTTCGACCGGGTGGTGGGCACGGTCCTCGATGCCGACGATCGCGAGCATGTCGTTGACCCGCGCCGCCCAGGCCGGCCGGCGCGGTACCGGCAGCCACGACCGCCCATGCCTGCGCTGGACGGCCAGCGCCACGTTGTCCGCGGCGGTCAGGGTCCGGAAAAGGCTGGAGTGCTGGAACGTCTGGCCGATGCCCGACTGCGCCCGGCGTGCCTCCGGCGTGTTCGTGACGTCCCGCCCGTCGAACCAGATATGGCCACCGGTGACGCGCATTCCTCCGGCGATCAGCCGGAGCAGCGTACTCTTGCCGGCGCCGTTGGGCCCGATGAGTGCATGCCGGGCCCCCTGCGCCACGGCCAGGTCGACGCCGTCCACCGCATGCAGCGCGCCGAACGCACGGCGTACGCCCACACATCGCAACACGTCATTCATCCCGCTTCCCTTGCCTTCGACCGCGGTTGCTGCCCGCGCCGTGACCGGCGCAGCCCGGCGATCCCCCGCGGCAGCGCGTACACCACCACGATGAAGACCAGGCCGAGCACGAGCGGTCCGCGACCGCCGAGGCTCGGGGCGAGCGAGTCGCGCACCAGGATCACCAGGGCCGCGCCGAGGCAGGGGCCCCAGATCGTTCCGCTTCCGCCGATGACCACCGCGAGCAGCGCCAGCGCTGACGTGGTGAAGCCGAGGTCGGCCGGTGTGACGAGCCGTTGCTGGGCGGCGAGCAGCCCGCCGGCGAGCCCCGCCACCGCGCCGGCCGCCACGAACGCCGCGAGCTTGTACCGGAACGGCTGGAAGCCGATCGCCCGCATCCGTGACTCGTTGTCGCGGATGCCGCGCAGCGTGGCGCCGAAGGGGGACGCCGAGAGCGACCACAGGACGAGCAGCCCGACGAGGAACCACAGCAGCACATACCAGTGCAGGTACGCGACGTTGGTCAGCGCCTCGCCGCCAGCCGTGACGGCCGGAATGCCGTACATGCCGTTGGATCCGCCGGTGACCGGCTCCCAGCTCTCGGCCAGCTGCTGAATGACCTCGGCGAGCGCCAGCGTAAGCATGAGGAAGAACACGCCGGACGACCGCACGGCAAGCCACCGGCGGCTGCCGCTATCAACGCGCCAGCGGCCGCGGCGGTGAGCAGCGGCACGGGCGCGGCCGGTGTGCCGTGCGCGGCGACCCAACCTGCCGCGTACGCCCCGACGCCGAAGTACGCGGCGTGCCCCAGCGATGGTAGTCCGCCGATGCCGACGAGCAGATCCAGGCTCGCCGCCAGCAGCGCGAACACGAGCATCCGGGTCAGCGTGGTCGTCGCGTACGGGGCAAGGAAGAACGGCGCGGCCGCCAGCGCCACGACCCACGCCGCCGCCACCACGCCGGCGCGCCAGCCGAGCCGCGCGTGCGTCGGCCGGTACGGCACCGTGACCGGCGGACCGACGCTCGGCGCGCTCCGGGGGTTTCCTGGCATCACCACGCTCATGAGCGGCCTCCGATGGTGCCGGCGAACAGTCCACGCGGCCGTAGTGCCAGGACGATCGCGAGCGCCCCGAACAGCAGGAACGACGCGAGGTCGGACAGCAGGGCGCGGCCGGTCGACTCGATCTGGCCGATCAACAGCGCGGCGACGAGCGCGCCCCGGACCGAGCCCAGACCGCCGATGACCACGACGACGAGTGCCAGGATGAGGATCGTGCTGTCCAGGCCGGGCCGCGCGTTGTAGATCGGGCTCCCCAGTACCCCGGCGGTCGTCGCCAGCGCCGACCCGGCCACGAACACGCCGACGCGGATGAGCCGGGCGTCGACGCCGACAGCGGCCACCATGTCCCGATCGGCGACGGTCGCTCGGACCAACGCGCCGATCGAGGTCCGTTCGATCACGAGGTACGTCGCGAGGGCCAATCCGGCCCCCAGCCCGATGAGCGCCAACCGGTAGGTCGGGTACGCGTTGCCCGCCACCGCGACCGTGCCGTTCAAACCGGGTGGCGGGTTCACGCCGCGCACATCGTCGCCGAACGCTGCCGACAGCAGTTGGGCGACGACGAGCACCACACCGAGCGTGAGCAACGCCTGCTCGAGGTGCGAACGGCGGGCCAGCGGCCCGGTCATCAGCGACAAGCCGCCGCCGGCAAGCGCGCCGACCACGGCGGCCACTGCGAGGGCGGCGAGCCAACCCGTCCAGGTCGGACGCTCACCCGCCACAGACCACGCGACGTACGCTCCGGAGAGGAACAGCGCGCCGTGCGCGAGGTTCAGCACGTCCATCATGCCGAACACGAGAGACAGGCCGACCGCGACGACGAACAGCAACAGCCCGATCGCCAGCCCGTTGAGCACCGCGATCACGCCGATGTCGAGCCAGTCCACCACGATCCAGTCCTCGCCTCAGGTGGGTTGGCTCGACGTGCCGAGGTCTTTGACCACGACGTTGACGAACGCGTCGCCGTGCTTCTCGACCTTGCGGAGATAGAACGTCTCCTTCGGCGACTGGCCGTCAAAGCTCCACGGGCCACGCGGGCTGTCGTCGACGGTACCGATCGTGCCGAACGCCGCGGCGAGTGCATCGCCCTGCAACCCGGTCGCCGTACGCAAGGCGCGGCTCAGCACGTTGGCCGCGTCCCAGGTCTGGACCGCGTACACGGTCGGCGCCGCGTTGTACTTCGACTGGTAGGCCGAGCGGAACTCCTTGTTGGCCGGGTTGTCCAGCTCGGTGCTGTAGTGCAGCGACGTCTGGACGCCAACCGCGGCGTCGCCCTGGGCCTTCAGCACGCCGCCTTCGGTCAGGAACCCCGAACCGTACAGCGGGATCCGCGACGACAGCCCGAACTGGGCGTACTGCTTGACGAACGCGACCGCCTCGGCGCCGGCGAAGAAGCTGAAGGTGACCTGCGCGTTTGAGGCCTGGATCCGGCTGATGAGCGGCTGGTAGTCCTGGGTCTTACCGAACGCCGGCTTGCTCTCGCCGAGAATCGTGCCGCCGCCGGCCTTGAACGCATTGCTGAACCCGGCGATGGCTTCCGCGCCGGCCGCGTAGTCCGGGGCGATCGCGTACGCCGTCTTGCCCGACCCGGTGAGGTACCTGCCCATGGCGGCGGACACCTGCGAGTTGCTGAACGAGGTACGCCAGATGTACGGGCTGCGGGCCGCGCCAGTGATGTCGTTGGCACCGGCGTTGGAGATGAGGAGCAGCTTCTTCGCCTCGGCGACCATGTTCTTGACCCCGAGCGCCGTCGACGAGTTGACGATGCCCACCAGCACGTCGACCTGGTCACTTTGCAGCAGCTTCTGCACCGCGGGTACACCCGTCTGCGGAGTTTCGCCTTCGTCCGCCGTGATCGTGGTGACGGTGTAGTCGCCGAGCTTGTTGCCGCTGCGCTCCAACCACAGGTCCCAGGCCCGTTTCATGTCGGTGCCGAGCGGGGCGTACACGCCGGCCTGTGGGATGACGAGACCCACCTTGATGGCGCCGCCACGGGGCGCCGCGCTACCACCGCCACTGCCGACGCTGCTGCCACAGCCCGCGGCCGCGGCACCGAAGCCAACCGCACCAAGCATTCCGAGAAGCCGTCGTCGGCTGATCGCTGAACCGGCCATGATCCTTCCCTCCGATGTTCTACTAAGCTGTCGTCGCAAGGCGAAGAGTTGTAGAACTTTGGCCCCGTGTCAATGGTCCCTACGTCCCCGATCGCCGAGCGGGTTCGATTCGGAACGGATCTCCGATCAGGACGGTCGGCGCATCGCGTCCGCACGCTGGCTCGGCGGGACCGCCTTGTTCGCTGTCCCGCTAGTACCAGGTAACCGAGCGCACGGCTCTCCACACGCCGCGGCGCTACCTCTACCGCGCCTCACGACCGGAGGCCACGGTCGGCTGCACTGATAACGGGAGTGTTCGCCCGCGACTCACGGATCAGCGTGGCGTCTTGTCGGCGGGCGGCGTGCTGGAGTCCACCCACCGCTCCGATGCACATGGCTTCGAGGACCGTCGCGGCCGTTCCCGACTGTCCACAGTAGACACCATGACCCGTTGCTCCGGGCCGACACCCAGATCCCGCAGCGCTCTGACGGAAGGAGGTCACCGGGTAGGGGCTACCGCCAGAGGTCCGCAGCCGTGGGAACCGGTTATGGCAAACCGTTCGCCCTCGGTCGATCAGTTCGCCGTCGACCATGTCGAGCCGTCGGTCAAGCACGTGCGTACAGGCGTTGACGACCTCAAGCTCGGCCAGCCTTGCTCACACCGGTTGAAGTATTCGTCGTCGGATCCTCCTGTTGATCCCATAATGGGCCGCCTGGCTGGCCGTAGCGCGGTTGTCGGCGCCGCAGGCAACGACGCCACCCTTGCCGAACTCGCATACGGTTGCGTCAGCCGACTCCCGATGTCTCGTCGATGCTCGTGGACAGCCCGGTCTCCCGGCCTACGGCCGGCGCGGTCGCCTCCACGGCAGCGTTCGCCGGGCTCACAGTCACCTAGGTTGGCATCGGTCCACCTCCCGCGGGTAGATCGTCATTGTCCACACCGGATTGGCTGGTCGTCAATAGTCTGTAGTAGGTCATGGCCACAGGGTGGATGCACGACCTCGTCGCCGCACGCACCGACGGCCTCGATGTGCTGCTGGAGACGTAATCCGCAGGTTCAGTGCTGGTCGACACCGGTTACCAGGGACTGGCCAGAGACCATTGCCGACCAGGTCACCACCCAACCGCGGAAACTACGACCCTCGACTAAAGGCCCCGCAGGAAACCGGGATGTCCCTGTACCGCGGTGCGTTGCAGGTAGTGCGTCAGGGCGCGCAGGCCGCCGAGCTCCTCGCCACCGCCGGCGCGGCCGGGTCCACCGTGGAGCATCTGCGGCATGGCGATGCCGTGGCCGGTGGACTCGGCGGCGTCCTCGCGGTCGAGGACGAGCAGCCGGCCGTGCCAGGGCGCGAGCCCGGCAACCAGCTGCCGCGCGATGTCCTGGTCGTGGGTGACGATCGAGGCGGCAAGGCTGCCCCCGCCGAGCGCCGCCGCGCCGATAACCTCGTCCCGATCGGCATATGGCAGCACGGTACACACCGGGCCGAACGCCTCGACCTCGTGCGCCGCCGCGGCGTGGATGTCATCGCAACGAAGCAGCACCGGCGACAGGAACGCGCCCTGATGGGCGTCGGCACCGGATACGTCAACCGTGTCCGGGTCGCCGAAGGCGAGCTTTGCGCCCATCGACAGCTGACCGATCGCGGCCCGTACCTCGTCTCGTTGGCCGAGGCTGGCCAAGGGGCCCATGTCGGTGTCCGCCAGCTTAGGATGGCCCACCACGACGCGGGAAAGGCGGGCGCAGACCGCCTCGGTGACGGCGTCGGCGAGCCGGGCCGGGACGAACGCGCGCCGGATGGCGGTGCATTTCTGCCCTGCCTTGGCGGTCATCTCGGTGACGAGCTGGTCGACGTACAGGGTGAGCTCGGGGTCGTCCACCGAGACGTCGGGCCCGAGGATGGCGCAGTTGAGCGAGTCGGCCTCGGCGTTGAACGCTACGGACCGGCCGGCGACGACCGGGTGGGTACGCAGGGCGAGTGCGGTGGCCGCCGATCCGGTGAAGCTGAGGGTGTCCTGGGTGGTGAGGTTGTCGAGCAGTCCGGCCGGGCCGGCACACAGCAGCGACAGCGTCCCGTCCGGCAGAAGGCCGGAGTCGATGATGCGGCGTACGACCAGCTCGGTCAGGTACGCGGTCTGGCTGGCCGGTTTGACGACCGAGGGCACGCCGGCCAGAAACGCCGGTGCGAGCTTCTCCAGCATGCCCCAGACGGGGAAGTTGAACGCGTTGACCTGGACGGCCGCACCCAGCTTCGAGGTGTAGACGTGCTGGCCGGCGAAGGTGCCGCCCTTGCCCAGCGGCTCGGTGTCCCCGTCGGCAAGGATGGTCGTGTCGGGTAGTTCGCGGGCGGCCTTGCTGGCGTAAACGGCCAGGGTGCCAATACCGCCGTCGACGTCGATGGCGGTGTCGCGGCGGGTGGCGCCGGTGCGGGTACTCAGTTCCACGAACTCGTCGAGGTGGCCGGAGAGGTACCTGGCGAGGGTCTTGAGGATCGCGGCGCGCTGGGTGAAGGTCAGCGCGCGTAGCGCTGGTCCGCCGACGTCGCGGGCGTAGGCGAGGGTGGCGCCGGGATCCGGGCCCATGGTGGGAAGCGTCGCCACGGTCTGCCCGGTGGCGGCGTCCAACAGCGGACGGGGCTCGCCGGTGCCCTCCTGCCATCTGCCTTCGGCGAAGCTGCGCAGAGTCACCGGGTTCTCCGTTCCAGGAACGCCGTCATTCGGGTGTGTTTGTCGTCGCTGTCAAACAGCAGGGCCTGGGCGGTGAGGTCGAACGTCGTGGTGGTGGGCCGGTGGACGCGCAGTGCGAGTTTGGTCAGTTCCAACGCGCGCCAGGAGCGTTCGGCGATGGTGGCGGCAAGGGCGCGGCCGCGAGCCTCCAGGGCGTCGGTGACCTCGTCGACGAGCCCGGTGGCCAGTGCTTCCGCGGCGGAGAGCCGGGTGCCGGCGTACAGCATGCGCCGCGCGGTGCCGACACCGACGAGCTGCGGCAGTCGCCAGTTCGCGCCGGCGCCCGCGAGGATGCCCAACGAGAGTTCGGGTTGGGCGAAGACGGCGTTGGCTGAGGCGAGCCGGAAGTCGCATGCCAGGGCCAGTTCACATCCGCCGCCGACAGCAGGGCCGTCGACGAGCGCGATGGTTGGCCAGCGGTGGGACTCGAGGCGCTCGAAGAGGCCGGCGTTGATGGCCAGCAGCGCGGCGTCGGCGTCGCGGTCGCGCAGCTCGGCGATGTCGGCGCCGGCGGCGAACAGGCCGGGCGTGGTGGAGTGGACGATCAGGATGCTCGGTTCGCGGCGGGCTTCGGAGAGTATCGTGTCGAGTTCGTCGACCATCGCCTGGTCGAGCGCGTTGTGTTTGCCGGGCCGGTTCAGGCCCAGCCACCAGATGTGCTCCTCGCGGCGAACGCTGACGAGGCTCATGACGCCATGGCCATGCGCTGAAGGAGCTGGCTCGGGCGGTAGCGGGGGTCGCCGTACGCCGCTTGCATCGCGGTCAGGATGCGGTGGACGGTCCCGAAGCCCCAGCGTTCACCCCATTCCAGCGGGCCGAGCGGGTAGTTGGTGCCCAGTCGCAGGGCGGTGTCGATGTCGGCGCGGCTGGCCACGCCTTGCTGCAGTGCGTCGACGGCCAGGTTGACGAGCATCGCGACGGTCCGGGTGACCACCAGGCCGGGCGCGTCGTCGACCACGTGGACCTCCAGATCGGCCGACTGCAGCAGGCCGACGGCCTCGTCGCGGCTGCCCTGCGGGCAGCCGTCGGAAAGAGCGACAGCGATCGCCGTGGCGGTGGCGTCGTCGAGAGTGCGGTCCGCGACGATGACAGGGGTGCCGTGCCGGGCGGACAACGCGGTTGCGGTCGTGCCCGAGCACCGCACGAGCAGCGCCCCGCTGGGCAGTTCGACGTTGCCGCCGTCGCCGTCACCGTCCAGGACGGCGACCCCGGACCGGTCCAGCAGGCTGCGCAGCTCGCCCGTACCGTGTGCCACGACCTCCAGTGGCGCCTTCCGCGCGTCCGCCGCGACCGGTGCGTGGTTGCCCGGGTGCTCGTACACACCGCGGCCGGTCTTGCGGCCGAGCCAGCCGGCCTCGACGAGTTGGCGCTGGGCCAGCGACGGGGCGAACCGGGAGTCGTGGCCGAAGGCGGTCCACACGGAGCGGGTGACCGCCTCGTTGACGTCATGTCCGATGAGGTCCATCAACGCGAACGGCCCCATCCGGAACCCGCCCGCGCCGGTGAGTACCCGGTCGATGGTCGCGGGGTCGGCGGTGCGTTCCTCGTACAGGCGCCACGCTTCGGCGTAGAACGGCCGCGCGACGCGGTTGACGATGAAGCCGGGCGTTGGCGTCGAGCGTACGGCGGTCTTGCCCCAGGCGGCGGCGAGGTCGGCGACAACGTCGACGACCGCGGCGGAGGTGGCGGGGCCGGCGACGATTTCGACGAGGCGCATCAGGGGTACGGGGTTGAAGAAGTGCAGCCCCACGATCCGTTCCGGATATGCCATTCCTGCGGCCAGTGCGGCCGGTGACAGTGACGAGGTGTTGGTCGCCAGTACGCAGTCGGCGGCCAAGACCTGCTCCAGATCTGCGAACAGTCGCCGCTTCACCGCGAGGTCCTCGACGACCGCCTCGACGACGATGCGCGCCGGTGCCAGATCCGCGAGCGAGCCTGTGGCGGTCAGCCGGAGTGGATCCGGTACCCGACTGTCCACAAGGGACACTGCCCGTTCGGCGGCGCCGGGCACCGCGTCGTACAACAGGACGGGGTGGCCCGCGGCGGCGGCGACCTGGGCGATGCCGGTACCCATGGTGCCGGCGCCGACCACCCCGACGACTGTGTCCCGCAAGGTGTTCACCGCATCCTCCGGTCAGCCGATCCGGCGCAGGTCGGCCCGGTACCGCTTGGCCATGTCACGGTACAGGCCGACGGCTTCGGTGACCCATTCGGCGAGGTCGGGCGCCGGTCGGGGGCGGGCCGGGATCCCCAGCGCGATGTGTCCGGCCGGAACGACGGCGTCCTCGGGTACCAGGGCGGCGGCGCCGACACCGGCGCCGGCTTCAACGGTGGCGCGGTTGAGCACGAGGGAGCCCGAGCCGATGAGGCAGCCGTCGCCGATCCGGCAGCCTTCCAGGTGGGCGTTGTGTCCGACCACGCAGCGGGCGCCGAGGATCGTCGGCCACTGGGCGGTGGTGTGCACCACGGTGCCGTCCTGTACCGAGGTCAGCTCACCGACGTCGATGCGACCGTAGTCTCCGCGCAGAACGGCAGCGGGCCACACCGATGCCTGGGCACCGATGCTGACCGCGCCGATGACCACCGCGTCGGGGTGCACGAACGCGTCCGGGTGGAGGTGCGGGACGAGGTCGCCGAGCGCGTAGATGGGCATCAGGCGGCCAGCTTCAGGTTGTAGACGCGGGCGGCGTTGCCGGCCAGCACGAGCCCGGCGGTCGCCTCGTCAGGGCAGAGCGCGGCGACGGCGCGCGCGTTGCACGCGATGCCGGGTACGCCCGGCCAGTTCGTACCGAAGATCATTCGTCGGACCAGCCGGTCCCAGTTGTGGCGGGAGTAGTACTCGCGCGGCCTGGACAGGGGCAGGCCGGACAGTTCGATCCAGACCCGTTCGTTGGACAGGGCCAGGAACGCGGCGGCGTCGTACCACCATCCGCGGCCGCCGTGCGCGAGCACGATCGTCAGGCTGCGGAAGTCGTGCAGGACGTCGTCGAGCAGGACCGGGTCGGCGAAGCGGTTGGACGAGCCCGGGAAGCTGCTGGTGCCGCAGTGCACGACGAGCGGGATGCCGGACGACTGGCACACCTCGTACGCCGGATAGAGCCAGCGGCTGTCGGCCGCGACTCCGGCGTGTACCGGATGGATTTTGCAGGCGACCGCGCCCAGGTCGATCTGCCGCCGCAGTTCCTCGTCGACCGGGTAGTGCAGGTGTGGGTTGATGTTGGCGACCAGCTTGACCCGGTCGGGGTTGTGCGCGGTCAGCGGCAGCACGTCCTCGACCGGTTGGATGCCGGTGGCCTTCGGGCTGTACTCGGTAAACGCGAGCGCGACGTCGACGCCTTCGCTGGCGAGGTACGCGTCGAACCGGACCGGGTCGACCGTGCCGTCGGCGTCGTAGACCCCGTCGAGCACCGCGGGGTCGCCGAAGTCGCGAGCCCATTGGCGCCACGCCGGTTTCAGGGTGGGCTGGCGGGCGGCGTGGACGTGGGCGTCGATGAGGGGGCGGCCGTCGAGCATCAGGCCGCCGTGCCATGGAGCTTGTCGGAATGGCACTCAGCCGGCGCGTTCTCGTAGCCATGAAGCTTGTCGGAATGGCACCCAGCCGGCGCTTTCTCGTATGCGGCGACGAGTTCGGTGTCCACGCCCAGGGCGCCGGTGACGCTGGCTCCGCCCGCGGCACCCAGCGGTCGCTGCCGGCCGAGCAGGGGCTGGCTGAAGAAGCGCGCGTTGTCCGCCACGAAGGCGACCTGGTCGTCGGGTACCCGGCGGTCCTGGCTGATCGCCTGCACCGGGCACGCCGGTTCGCAGGCGCCGCAGTCGATGCACTCGGCGGGGTTGATGTACAGCTTGCGGCCACCTTCATAAATGCAGTCGACCGGGCACTCCTGGATGCAGGACCGGTCCATGACGTCGATGCACGCCGCGGCGATGACGTACGGCATGGGCCTTCTCCTTCGCTCGTTCAGGCCGCGATGGGCACGGTGTCCGACGAGTGGCCGGGAAACAGCTGCTCGTCCGGGTTGATGAGAACCGCGGCGTTGTTGACTGCGGTGGCGGCCTCTCCGAAGCCCACCGAGATGAGCCGGACCTTGCCGTGGTAGTCGGTGATGTCCCCGGCCGCGAAGACTCCGGTGATGTTCGTCGACATGGTCGTGTCGACCGGCAGGTAGCGGTTGGCTACGACGTCGATGCCCCAGTCGCGGATCGGGCCGAGGTTCGCGGTGAAGCCGAGCGCGGCGATGACCGCCTGCGCCGGTCGGGTCTGGACGGTACCGTCGCCGCAGGTGATCTCCGCGTGCTCGACCCGGTCGGTGCCGGTCAGCCTGGACACCTCGGCATCGGTGATGACGTCCACTGTGGACGCGAGTACCTGCGCGACGCTGCGCGCGTGCGCCCGGAACGCGGCGCGGCGGTGCACGAGGGTCACCGACCGGGCGATGGGTTCCAGGCTCAGCGCCCAGTCGCAGGCGCTGTCGCCGCCGCCGACGACGATCACGTCCTGGCCGGCGTGCGCGCACAGCGCGGGTACGAAGAACGACAGGCCACGCCCCACCCAGCCGGTGCCGGCCGGCAACGTGCGAGGGGTGAACGCGCCGATGCCGCCGCTGATCACGACGGCCCGGCACCGGATGCCGGTACCCGAGCTGGTGCCCACGGTGATGACGCCGTCATCGCCACGGGCCAGGGTCTGTGCGCGCTCGCCAAGCACGAAGGCCGGCTGGTACGAACGGGCCTGCTCCACCAACGCCGCCACGAGGTCGCGGCCCTTGACCGCGGGCAGACCGGCCACGTCGTAGATGGGCTTCTCCGGGTACATCGCGCTGACCTGGCCGCCTGCCTCGGGAAGCGAGTCGACGACCACAGTGGACAGTCCGCGGAATCCGGCGTAATAGGCGGCGTACAGGCCGACCGGACCGGCGCCGATGACCAACAGGTCACAGTCGATCGTGTTCACCGACGGCTGACCTCCGTCGGCTCGGCGGGCTCGGCGAGCAGGCCTTCGGCGGCGCCGCGCAGTTCGACGCGGCGGACCTTGCCGGTGGCGGTGGTCGGGTACCCGTCGACGAACACCACCCTGCGGGGGCTCTTGTACGACTCGATACCCTCGCGGCAGAACACGATGAGCTCGTCCTCGGTGACCTGGTGGCCGGCCTTCGGGATGACGAAGGCGACCGGCTTGTCGAGCCCGTCGGTGTCGGGTGCGGCCACGACCACGGCCTGCGCCACCGCCTCGTGTGCGAGCAGCCGGTTCTCGACCTCCGCCGGCGCGACCCACATCCCGCTGACTTTGAGGACGTCGTCGGTCCGCCCGAGACACGTGTAGTACCCGTCGTTGTCCTGGACATAGGTGTCGCCGGTACGCAGCCACTCGCCCTGGAACACCTGCCGGGAGGCGGCGTAGCGGGACCAGTAACCGGTGGCGGCGGAGTCGCCCCGCACGAACAGCGTGCCTGGGCTGCCCGGCGGCACCGCCTGCCCTCGCTCGTCCAGGATGCGCAGCTCGTACCCGGGGACCGCGACACCGGTGCTGCCGGGGCGTACCGTGCCGGGCCGGTTGGACAGGAAGATGTGCAGCATCTCGGTCATGCCGATGCCGTCGATGATGTCGACGCCGAATCGCCGGGTCCACCGCCGGTACAGCTCGGCGGGCAGCGGCTCGCCGGCCGAGGCGGCCAGCCGTACGCCGGGCAGAGCGTCGGCGGGCAGCTCGGCGCGCAGCATGTTGGCGAAGAACGTCGGGCCGGCGAAGAACAGCGTGGCGCCGTACTTCTGGGCGCGCTCGGCAAGCGTGTCTGGTTTGGACGGTGCCGGTTCGAGTACCGCGGCGGCGCCGGCCGACAACGGGAACAGCACCGAGTTGCCGAGGCCGTACGCGAAGAACGCCTTGGCCGCCGAGAGACACCGGTCGTCGGGCCGGATACCGAGCACCTGGGCGCCGTACGTCTCGCACACGACGCGGATCGAGCCGTGCCGGTGCATCGCGCCCTTCGGCTTGCCGGTGGTACCCGAGGTGTAGAGCCAGAATGCCGGCGAGTCCTCGACGGTCTGGTACACCTCGTCGTCAGGTTCGCCACGCGCGAGCTCGTCGAGGTCGGCCGGTCCGAGGAGCCCGGCCAGTTCGGGCGCGCTCGCCGCGGCGGCCGCGGCGAGGTCGGCGAACTCGCCGCTGGCCGCGAGGAACCGGGCGCGGGAGTCGCGCAGCAGTCCCGCCAGTCCGTCCGCGCGCAGCATCGTGGACACCGGTACGGGTACCGCGCCGATGCGCAGCGCGGCGAGGAAGACGGTGACGAAGTCGGGTGCGTCGGCCATGAACATCAGCAGCCGCTGTTCGGGTTGTACGCCGACGCGGCGCAGTCCGGCTGCGGTACGCCGGACCCGGTCGTGTAACTCGGCGTAGCTCAGCTCGCCGTACACGCCGGTCACGGCCAGGCGACCGCCGTCGCCGTTCGCGATGTGTCTGTCGAGCAGGTAGGTGCTGGCGTTGAACAGTTCGTGGGCTGGCACTTGGGCCAGACCAGCTAAGCGGCGTTCGTCGTGGGCTGGCACTTGGGCCAGACCAGTCAGGCGGCGTTTGTCTGTCATGGCGCACCGTTCCGGTTCAGGCGAGGTGGACGTAGTCGTAGTCGAACGGCTTGCCGTTGATGCCCTGCCGGGGCGGCGCGATCCAGGCCGCGATCTTGCCGCGCTCGTGCACGGGCCGCATCAGCGACCGCACGTGGGTCTTGTCGACGTCGGTGGGCAGCCAGGCGCCCTTGCGCCGCGCCCACTCCTCGGGGGAGATGCGCTCGCCGTCCGGTGCGGCCTCGATGCCGGCGAACGCGCCGACCTTACGGTTGAAAGCGACGTGCGGCAGCCGCAACCGTTGCGGCAGGCCGGCGCTCTCCATGATCTTGTTCCACCGGTTGACACCGTTCTGACAGTCGCCGATGTACTCGCGGCGCAGGTCGGTGTTGAGTCCCAGCAGGGCGGCGACCTCCGTCTGGCCGATCCCGCCGTCATCGGTGACCGCGTCGACCATGATGGACTCGTCGGTCAGCCGGTGGTCGTCGCTGCGCCGCTCCTCCGACCACCGTCCCTTCAGGCCCGAGGTGAAGTAGTTGGCGACGTTGGTGGAGGTCTCCGACCCGAACAGGTCCAGGGACACCGAGTAGTGGAAGTTCAGGTACTTCTGGATGACGTTCAACGGGATGCCGCCGTACGGGCCCACGTCGTCGGTGTCGTGCTCCAGCATCAGCTGCACCGTGCGCTCCACCACCCGGTCGACGCCGGTCGTACCGACGAACATGTGGTGCGACTCTTCCTTGAGCATGAACTCACAGGTGCGCGACAGCGGGTCGAACGCCGACTCCTTGAGCGTGCCGAGCTGGTACTTGCCGTCCCGGTCGGTGAAGTAGGTGAACATGAAGAACGACAGCCAGTCCGGAGTCTCCTCGTTGAACGCGCCCAGGATGCGCGGCGACTCAGCGCTGCCGCTGTTGCGGTGCAACAGTTCCTCGGCCTCCTCGCGCCCGTCCCGGCCGAAGTAGGCGTGCAGCAGGTACACCATCGCCCACAGATGCCGGCCCTCCTCCACGTTGACCTGGAAGAGGTTGCGCAGGTCATACAGGCTGGGTGCGACGGCGCCCAGATTCCGCTGCTGTTCCACCGACGCGGGTTCGGTGTCGCCCTGGATGACGATCAGGCGTTGCAGGTCCGCCCGGTACTCCCCCGGTACCTTCTGCCACACCGGTTCGTCCTTGTGATGTCCGAAGGCGATGCGCCGACCGCGGTTGCGCTCGGCGAGGAAGATGCCCCACCGGTAGTCCCGCATCGCGACGTGGTCGAAGTGCGCCCACCCCTCGCGTCCGACGTTGACCGCGGTGCGCAGGTACACGTCCGCGGTAGGCAGGGTCGGGCCCATGGACTCCCACCAGTGCAGGAAGTTGGGCTGCCAGGACTCCAGGGCCCGCTGCAGGCGGCGGTCCTCGTGCAGCTCGACGTTGTTCGGGATCTTCTCGGTGTAGTCGGCGGTGGTCATGCTCAGACCCGCTTCCGGTCGAAGTCGGCACGCTGCCCGGTGCCGAACTTGCGCAACGCGCCGCCGGGCCCCGATGCGTTGGGGCGGTTGAAAATCCAGTTCTGCCACGCGGAGAGCCGGCCGAAGATCTTCGTCTCGATCGTCTCGGGGCCGGCGAAGCGGTAGTTGGCCTCCAGGCCGGTCAGCGCGTCGGGGCTGAAGCTGGACCGCTCCTCGATGGCGATGCGTACCTCCTCGGCCCAGTCGATGTCGTCCGGCGCGAAGGTCACCAGCCCCAACCGCTCCGCCTCCTCGGCCGGCAACAGTTCCCCCGTACGGGCCTCGACCGCGGCGAGGGCGGCCGGGTCGCCGATGAACCGGGTCCGCAGGCGGGTCAGGCCGTTGCCCATCAGCAGCGGGCCGAGGTTCATCGGGCCGACGGTGACAGTGGCCGGCTCCGCGTCCGGCTGATCCTTACGGGAAGAGCTGCTTCGCCGCGCCTCCTGATCTTCCTCGAAGACCCCGAACAGGTGGTACGAGCGGTCGGCGGCCAGCGCCAGCTCGAACAGCGACCCGGCGAAGCAGCTGCCCGGCTCGACCAGCGCCAGGATGCTGCGGCTGGTCACGTCCAACCGCTTGAGGGTTCGCTTGAGGTACAGGACGATCTCGTTGGCCAACCAGTCGTCCCGGTTGTCCAGCAGCAGCGCGTCGTAGGCCAGCACCCGCCCCGGGTCGCCCTCCGTGTGCATCACCCAGGTGCCCAGCTCGATCTCGTTGGTACGCAGGTCGAGGATCAGGTCGTCCAGCTCCCGGGTGACCGCGAGGGTCCAGAAGTCGGCGCCCTGCCGGTGCACCTCCGCAATGTCGGCAGGCGCCTGCTCGGCCGGGCCACGCACGGTGACCTCCACACAGCTACGGGACCGGTCCAGGACGGCATTCACGTACCGGTAGGAGATCGCGTCACCGGTCCGGGTCTTGGCCAGCGGCGCCAGCTCAGTGCCCGCCGCATCGGCCGGGCGGGTCGACCGGGCGGCGAACTCCGCGGCCCGCCGCGCGACCGTGTCGCTCCACTGTGGACGGGACACCGCCTCGTCCACCAGCCGCCACGCCACCGCCCTGCGCCCCCCGACGCCCTCCGACTTGGTGGCGAAGTAGTCGGCGAGGTCCCGGCGCACGTACCGCTTGTCCACCACCCGGGTCAGCCCGCCGGTGCCCGGCAGCACCCCCAGCAGCGGCAACTCCGGCAACGACACCGCCGACGAGCGGTCGTCCACCAGCATGATGTGCTCGCACGCCAGAGCCAGCTCGTACCCGCCACCGGATGCCGTGCCGTTCAGCGCCGCGATCCATGTCTGCCCAGAATGCGCGGTCGCGTCCTCGATCCCGTTGCGGGTCTCGTTGGTGAACTTGCAGAAGTTCACCTTCCACGCGTGCGGCGAGGCCGCCAGCATCCGGATGTTCGCGCCGGCGCAGAAGATCCGCTCCTTGCCGCTGGTCACCACGACGGTACGCACCTCGGGGTGCTCGAACCGCAGCCGCTGCACGGCGTCGTACAACTCGATGTCCACGCCCAGGTCGTACGAGTTCAACTTCAGCTCGTACCCGGGCACCAGGCCGCCATGCTCGTCCACGTCCATCGCCAGCGTCGCGACCGGACCGTCGAAGGTCAGTCGCCAGTGGCGGTACGTGCTCGGGTGCACCCTGAACTCGACGTGCACACGCGGCAGTTCCGGTCGCACGTCTCCGGATGTACCGGGCGCGGTTGCCACGCTGGTCATGAGGCCGCCTCCTGTGGGTCCGTTCGCCCGCACTCTACATCTTCATCGTCGGACGTCAAGAGTGTGTAGCACGATTGGTCTACAGGTGCCTGGCGTTCAGGCGGCCCGGCGTAGCATGTAGGCGTCCGGCCGGCGAAGCCGCGGACCGAACCGGCGACCGAACCGAGGAGAGGCCCACGTTGACCGCTGAGTCCCTGACCACCGCCCGGCACGCTCCCGCCGTGTCGCGCCGGCATGCGGCCGGGGCGGAGAGCGCGCGCGGGTTGCTGTTCACCGTGCTCGGCGAGTTCGTGCTGCCCACCGGCGGGTCGGCGCTGACATCGACCTTCATCGACGTGCTCGGCCGGCTCGGCGTGGAGGAGAAGGCAAGCCGCCAGGCGCTCATGCGCACCGGCGGGGACGGTCTGCTGGTCTCCGAACGCCTGGGGCGGCGCACCCTGTGGAGGCTGACCGAGGCCGCCGAGCGGTTCCTCGGCGAGGGCGCCGAGCGCATCTACGGCTTCCAGGCAAGCCAGCCGGAATGGGACGGCCGGTGGCTGATCGTGCTGGCCCGCCTCCCGGAGACCGAGCGAGCCGCCCGGCATCGGCTGCGTACCCGGCTGACCTGGGCCGGTTTCGGTAGCCCGGCACCCGGCGTGTGGATCAGCACCCACGCCGACCGCACCCCCGAGGCCGACCGGGTGCTCGGCGAGGCGGGCGTGCAGGACGGGCAGATCTTCCTTGCCGAACACCACGGCGGGGGACCATTGTCCGTGATGGTGGGCCAGGCCTGGGATCTGGACGCGGTCGAGTCGAGCTACGAAGAGTTCCTCGCCGACTTCGCCCGGCCACCGTCGAGTGACCCACTGGTCCGGATGGTGCAACTCGTCCACGCCTGGCGCCGCTTCCCGCTCATCGACCCCGCGCTGCCGGCCGAGCTGCTCCCCGCCCGGTGGAGTGGCGTACGGGCGGCGAAGCTCTTCGCGCGGCGGCGCACCGAGTGGCACGCCGCCGCCCAGGCCGAGTGGCGCCGGATCACCGAAGAAGCCGGATGACGGCCTCGTCGCCACCATGCTTCCAGGAGGGTGCGTTGCGTTCAGCGCCGGCATGATCGAGACAGACTTGAACGGTGAAGGCGTCGAGCCGTCCTCGTCCGTGCTTGCCTGCGGAGTCTGCGTTCGCCGGTTTCCGGTTCCCGCCGGAGGTGATCGTCGTCGCGATTCGCTGGTACCTGCGGTTCAACCTGTCTTACCGGGACGTGGAGGAACTGCTGGTTGAACGCGCAGTCGAGGTCGACCACGTCACCGTGTTCCGGTGGGTACAGCGATTCACCCCGCTGCTGGCCGACGCCGCCCGCTTTGCCCTGTCCCATGCCAAAACTCCCTTCTTGGCTGTGACCTGCTCTTTCGCGGTTGTGGTCAGGCCGCTCGGTGGTACTCGTTGAGGACGCCGCCGAGGATGCGTCGCCGTCGCACGGCTGCGTCCATCGGCACGACGACACCGGGGGCGTGGTCGGGTGGGCGTTGATCGAGGCTCTGGTGCGGGCGATGCCCGTTGAAGTGGCGATCGTACGCGGCCTGCACGGTGCGGGCGTGCCTCTCGTTGTAGACCAGTACGTGGTCGGTGCACTCCCGGCGGACGCTGCCGACGAACCGTTCGGCGTAACAGTTCGCCCTCGGCGCGCGGGGCGGGATCTTCACGGCCTCCACGCCTTCGGCGGCGAGCACCGCGTCGAACGTGGAGGTGAACTTGCCGTCGCGGTTTCGCACGAGAAACGGGAACGACCCCGCCCGGTCGCCCAGGTCCATCATCAGGTTCCGGGCCTGCTGCGTCGTCCATACCGCGGCCGGGTTGGCGGTGACCCCGAGGATGTGCACCCTGCGGGTGGCCACCTCCATCACCACCAGGACGTACAGGCGTCGCAGGGCGACGGTGTCCAGGTGGAAGAAGTCCTGTACGACCAAGTCCAGCCGGTTCTACGCCTACCTCACCCTGTCTCTGCTAACCGGCGCCCGTTCGGAGGAGCTGCGGGCGCTCACCTGGGATCATGTCGACCTGGACGGCTAGCCCGAGGCCGATCCGCCGGTACCGCCTTCCATCCAGGTCTGGCGCTCGGTACGAGTGGGCGGGGACACGAAGACGCGGAAGTCCCGGCGTACCCTCGCCTTGCCGGAGCGCTGCGTCGCCGCGTTGCGCCGGCATCGGAGGTTGCAGGACCGCGACCGCGAGCGAGCCGGCAAGAACTGGGAGAGCACCGGGCCGGTCTTCGCGACGGGGCACGGCACGGAACTACTGGCCGGCAACGTCAGGCGCACCTTCCGCCGCATCACCCGCAGGGCCGGGCTCGGCGAGGGGTGGACCCCCCGGGAGCTACGGCACAGCTTCGTGTCGCTGCTGTCGGATAGCGGGGTGCGGCTGGAGGACATCGCCGACCTGTGCGGGCACTCGGGTACCAGCGTCACGGAGCGGGTCTACCGCCACCAACTCCGGCCTGTACTGCTTGACGGGGCGGTCGCGATGGACAGGATTTTCGACGCTGGGGAGAAGGGGAAGCCAGCGGCTTAGTCACTCAGTTAGTCACTCAGCCGATGAAAGGGGGCATATCCATGAGGCGGATATGCCCTCTGAGCTGCGTGGGCGATACTGGGATCGAACCAGTGACCTCTTCGGTGTGAAGGAAGTAGAAGCGTTCGATTGGCAATGTGGCAACCATCGATTTCCGCGCTAAACTGCTGGTCATAGGCATGATCTACGTGATGCCTGCCGACGCGCTATGTCGCCGTCGTGACGCAGGATCCGGGGTCAAATGAGGGTCAAACGATCATGACTGGGGCTGGTTATGGGGCAGTCGCGCAAGCGGGTCGGAGCTGATGGAAAGGCGCGGTACACGGCCTACTACGAGGATCTGCGCGGTCGCCGCCGGTCGGCTGGCACGTTTGGGAGCAAGAAAGCGGCCGACAAGGCGTGGCAGCGCGCGGAGGTGCGGGTTGCCGAAGGCCGGGCGGGTGATCCGCGGCGCGGGCGCCAGACGGTCCAGCGGTACGTCGAGGATGAGTGGTTCCCGAACCATGTCATCGAACACACGACTCGGCAGACTTACACCTACCTCCTCTACCGCTACCTCCTCCCCGAGTTCGGTCCGATGCGCATGATCGAAGTCCTTCCCTCGCACGTGCGGGAGTGGGTCGTGAGGCTGCAGCGCGAGGGAGTTGGAGCGCCGACGATCCGCTACTGCAAGGTGATCGTCGATGCCATCTTCACGACCGCCCTCAACGACCAGGTCACGTTCTTGCATCCCGGCAAGGGCGTCAAGACCCCGCCGCTGGCGACCAGGCCGAGACGGATCATTACGCCGGAACAGTTCGACGCCTTCTACGAGGCGCTGCCCGATGCCACCATGAGGTTGTTGGTGGAGACCGACATCGAAAGCGGCCTGCGTTGGGGTGAGTTGACGGAGTTGCGGCCCAAGGACATCGACTTCACCACCGGCATCGTCACCGTGTCGCGCGTGGTGGTCGAACTCAACCCCAAGTTCCATCCGCACGGCGGCAGGTTCCTGGTCAAGGAGTACCCCAAGGACAAGGAGTGGCGACGGTTCCGACTGAGCGCGCAGATCACTGCGAAGATCAAGGCTCATGTCGAGGCGGGGAAGCTTGGCCCCGAGGATTTGATCTTCGAACTACGCCTGCCCTCTACACCACGGCGGCGGCGGATACCGGATGCCCTGCCCGACCCGGCGACGTTGGGCCTGACCGAGCCGAACGAGGCAGGCCGACGGTACCAGCACGGCACCTTGTCCGGGTACGGAGCCGGTCGGTGCCGTTGCCGGCATTGCAAGGACGCCGTCGCCGTCTACCGAGCCCGGCGGCGGGCGACTGGCAAGGATCAACCTCGGGCACCGAGAACCGTCGATACCGACGGCCACATCGGACGCGACTGGTTCCGGCGCAATGTCTGGCAACCAGCGGAGGAGAAGGCCGGACTCGGCATCCACATCACACCACACGGACTGCGCCACGCCCACGCCTCATGGTTGTTGGCCGGCGGTGCTGATCTTGAGGTGGTAAAGGAACGCCTCGGCCACGCCAGCATCGTGACAACGGAGAAGTACCTTCACACCCTGCCGGAAGCCGACGACACCGCCCTGACCGCCCTGCGTCACGTACGCAGCCGGCCAAGGGCGGCATAGCTGCGGCGAGTCCTCAATCAGAAGGATGTTGATGTCTGTTGTGGACGGTGTTTGGGAGCTGCCCAGTGTTCAGACGAGGACGGACCGTTCCAGCCTGGTCCTCGCGGTCAGGAATGATGCTGGCTCACCCGTGCTCGCAGTGGGGATCGGGACCGGGTGGGCGGGGCACCAGCAGCAGAAACCAGTCGGGCTGAGGCCACTGTCGCGTGATCGTCGGCGTCTTCAACGCCTGGACCCGGCGACTGACATCGCCGTGGTCAACGTCGTCGACGACTACGGCCGGTTCGGGGCCCGGTAGGACAGCACCGCCTTGCCGGCGATCACTATCTCGCCCAGCCGCAGCCAGCGTTCAGATTCGACGGTGAACCCCGCGCGCTGGTAGTAGCCGACCAGAGCCTCGGCACGGTCGTGGCGATGACGATGGTGGCGTGCTGGTCATCGGCCAGCTGCTGGAGCCAGCGCAGCGGCCGTACCCCAGCGCGTGCGTGGCCGAATAGGTCCCGACCCGGCCACCGGGTCCGTGCACCTGCCTCGCCGCTTGCCGGCCGGGTCATGCGAACGGCGAGCTGCCGCCCGCTGGGCCCTTCACACCAATGCGCGATCCACGACGGGGAGCGCGGGCGCAGCATCCACAGCCGGATCAGCGCGCTCACCGCGGCGACCAGCGGCAAGCCGACCGCCAGGTAGGCTGCGACCAGCAACAGCGGAAAGCCCAGCGTGAGCAGGGTCGGTCCATCGGTTGACCACAGCAAGGGCACCGCCAACACTCCGATGCTCGCCACGGCAAGGCACGCGCGGCCGGGGGTGCCGCGCCAGCCGTGCCGCCAAGTCGCCCACCACGATCGGCGGATCATGTACCGGGCCAACCGCCACTGATCGGCACGGCAGCGCAACCCGGCGTGGAAACGCCATCCGTCCTGCTCGCTCCCGCTCGCCACGTCTCGTCCTCAGACTCCAGGCATCGATGCCACCCACGCGATCGTGCCAGGTCGACGCGCACAGGTTGCTCACCGCGTGTGCGGAGCCAGCCAGCCCGTCCGCCGCCGCGCTTGGGCGGGCGTCCGGCGCACGGCTCACCGGCGGTCGTCTGTCTCCCGGGCAGGGTGGGGCTGATCAAGCCCAGGTCGCCCTGTAGCGGCGGTAAAGCAGGTTCCCGCGCCCCGCTGTCGCCGTCGGTGAAGAAACTGTGGAGCTCCCGGTGCCGGGGTCCGGCGTGGCTAGCGCCGATGTCCCCGGTTCCCATTCCCGGTTTCGATGCGAATTTCAGTCCGTGCAGCGTACTGTGCATCCCGCGCCACGGCCGACACTGGCTGGCCAGTGGCTGGACGGCGCCCGGGTCGGCCGGCGACCAACTCGGCGCGCGCACGGTGGGGCGGCTCGGCGGGGCGTGAGCCAAGACACCGGGACCTCGCCGCCGGCGCTGGCCGGCGGCGAGAACGGCCCGAGGACATCAAGACCGAGGAACCCGAACCATCCGCCCCCAAAAGCGAAGACCACTGACGAACGAGTCCGTGGTCCGTCCGTCCGCCGCGTTGTCCGCGTCTTGTCGCGCAGAAGCGCGCGAGGCCGTGGACGTCCGCGCCGACGCGGACGATGGATCTCAGCGCGCCGCCGAACTCGCGGCCGCACGGCTGGACGACTTCCGTACCGGTACAGCGGACGGCTCCTCGCCGATGTCCTTGGTTTCCTTGTGTACCCGCATGTCGAGCATCCGGGCCCGCAACGCCATGCTGGTGTCCACGGCGTTCTGCGCGGTACTGCTACCCGACTCGTCACGCTCGTCGGGGCGGTCACGGTTGGTCGAAAGCAAACCGGTGGATCCGTTCCGGACCCGGGCGAGCAGCGGCTGCAGGCCGACTACGTGCTGCTCGGCGGCCACGAACGCGGTGCGGACGCCCTCTTTACTGAGGCACGCCTGCGGCTGCGGCATCTGGATGCCTGGGCCCGTGCACCACCGGCCACGGTCCATCAGCCCGCGCCACATCGGGATCGCCGGGTAGGTCGGGCAGCCCGCCTCGCGTATCACGGTCTGATACACCGGGACCGGCAGCGGCCGCCCGACAACCTCGGCGACCATCAGCGGAACCCCGAGTATCCGCATGGCGTGGGTGCGGTGCCGACCGTTGATGACCTCGTAGATCGGGCCGGCCGGACCGGGGATGCGGTCAACGTCGGCGTGCCGCTGGGTCTCGTCGGCCTGCGCGGACAGCACCGCGGCGGCCGGGTCGTCGGCGTTGAGCACGTGCCGGATGATCCAGGGCACGGTGTCGGCTCGGTGATCGTCGAAGTCGTTCCAGCGGTCGACACCGCCGCCGACCGCCTTGTCGACCTCGATCCAGTCGAAGGTGCCCAGCCGACCGAGATCGTCGTAGGGGTAGAGCGAGTCCGGGCCGAAATCGCCGATCGTGTTAGCCGATATGGATGGGCAGGACATGATCCGTCCAAGGCACTTCACGGAGCGGTGCCCGCAGCGACCGCCATGTCGTCCTCGGCTACCTGGGACTCACCACCCGACAGTCACGGCATAGATGGGATTTGTCCATTGGAGAGGCTCAAGCGGTTAGGACGCTACGACGAACTTGGTCAGGCCGTAGTTGGTGCTGTTCCAGTTCGCGGCCGCCTGGTAGGAGCCGGGGAGAACAGGGCCGCCGGGACAGCTGTTGGGATCACGTCCGGCGCAGCGTGTCCCGTCCCAGGTGATCGTTTGACTGACGTTGGTGCCGGGCGCCAGAACGTAGGGCTTGCCGTAGGGACATGAAACCTGGATGGCCGCCCGGTTCCACACTTCGGCGCCGTGGCTGTCGGTGATCACGACCTGCGGCAGGCACGGGCCGGTGGGCACGTTGCACGGAGATCCGGAGCGGTTGTTCGCGGTGACGCTGAGGGTGACTGGCTCGCCCACTCGATAGGTGGCACGGTCCGTAGTGGTGGTTACGCGAAGGTCGGCCGGTGGACAGGTCGAGCCGGGCGCGGCCGGGTTTGTCGCCGACAAGGAGGGCGAGGCGGTGCCGGGTGCGGCGGAACGGTTTGGTATCGGGCTGTGACCGGTCAACCCGGCGGAGGGCTGCGCCGGGGTCTGCGTGCGCCGGCCGTTGTTGCCGCAGCCGCCGGGTGCCACCGCCACAACGGCGGTCAAAACCGCTGCCAGGATGCGACATGGATATCGCAACAATCTCGCGTCCCTCGACTTTCGCCTTGCCGGCGGTTGATGCCCTCAGCGCTGCGCTTGTGGTGGCCGCGTTGACCCAGCGGACTTGACCACCCGCTTCGGCCTCATCAACAGTGTGACGGACTTGCCAGCATGCTGGCGCGGCGAGGGTGCCCCGCTCGCGGTAGCCGGGATCGGCGACGCGGCGTCTTACGGATCGGCTGATTCCAACCCGTTCGGGCGGGTGGCCCATCCGGACCGTGCGATGGCAGTGGTCAGCGCCGCCAAGCCGAGCGGGTCGAGGTCGCGCCCGGCCGGCCGGTGGGCGATCTTCCCGCGCTTGATAGTCGTCGGCGTGCGCGTACACGAGCAGGGTGACGGTGTGTGTCAACTGTGACCGTCGGGTTGAACCGCAGCTAACCATTCGGCTAATTCCCTGTCGTTTGTCGACATTGCGATAGACGGGCAGTAGTGGGGGGCGATACGCCTTGCGAACTGGCCCGGCGCGGCTCGCAGAGAGGGCCTACATGGACAGAGGCCGACCGGCAGCGGGCATTGCCGTGGCGGGCCGCATTATCCGGCTCGGCTACCTACGCGATCGGATCGCGCCGGGTCATGCCGCCGTGGTGGCGGGGCTCGATGGTGTGCTCGCCGTCAGCCTCGGCGAGATCTTCCGGCGTGCAGATCCGGCCCTGGCTGCCCAGGGCGCGGGCGCCGTGGTGGCAGCGCCCGGTCTCGGGACGCCGCCGGTTAGCCGGTGCCTGCCGACGGGCCGCCGGGGCTCGCCCACGACTGACCTGCGGACTGCGGCGAGGTTAGCCGGGCTGTGGGTCCGGTCGCCTAGACGGGACAACGCGATCGCGTCACGCCGAAGGTGTCCGCGCCGGTTGCGGTCTGGTCGATACCCACAGTTGGGCGCTCGGGCTCCACCGTTCCTGGCGGGTACGACTTGCGGCTGCAGCACGGGGTGTGCACACGGCACGCCGATGGCCGCACCCGAGGCCACCGGCGGCTGGATCGACGTGTTCAATTTCGAGGGGAGTGTGGGGGACGTGAACGGTCCTCACGACCAGAGTGGTTCACATCATGATTCGCGCTTCGGCCGGATCCGTCTGTTACCGATGGCGACACTGGCCGCCTCGTTGATGATCGCCGGGTTGGTGCCGGTCCTGGCAACGGCCGCCCCGGCTGCTGCCAGCCCGACAACGCCGCCGCAAGGGCCGCTGGCCGGTTCGGCCCACTACGGCGCCCGGCATGCCCCGCGCAGCGTGACGCCGCACACTCACGGACCGGCGCACCTCGCCAAGGGCAAGGCCGATCCGCATGGCCAAGCGCCGCCGTCGATGGGGTCGGGGCACGCGACCTCGGGGCGTCCCCCCGTCCGATCGGACAATCCCACTGCCGGCAGGGCACAGGGCCCGGCGTCGACGTCCGGCCCGGCCACGAACTCGATGAACACCGCGAGCCCGACCGTTGGCCCGGCCGGGGTGAACAACGCCAACGGTAACTGGGAAAACCAGTTGGCATTCACCGGCGCGACGCTGGCCAACACCGGCTGCTGCCAACCGCCGGACACGCAGATGGCCGTGGGCACCGACTACGTCTTCGAGGCGGTCAACAACAGCGGCCTCATCTTCGACCGGGGCGGCAACCTGTCGTTGAACTTCCCGATGACCGACCTGTTCCAGCCCTCGGGCCAGAACGTGGGCCTGACCGACCCGAAGGTCCTGTTCGATCCGAGCGCCGGCACCAACGGCCGCTTCTACCTGATCATGATGGTCTGCCAGGACGCCGGCTGCGGGGCCAACAACTGGTCGCACATGGGTATCTCGATCGCCGTCTCCGACGACGACAACCCGTTCGGGACCTGGTTCGTCTACGACTACCTCAATGACGGCCAGGATCTGCAAGACCAACCGAAGCTCGGCTTCAGCGCCGACAAGGTCACCATCGCGGTGAACGAGTACGGCTGCAAGTGCGGCGCCGGTAACCAGTTCAAGCAGGAGAACATCATCGTCCTGCAGAAGTCCGACCTGGTCGCGGCGAACACCATCACCCCGGTCATCGACAGCCAGAACTCCTACTCGTCGTTCATCTTCGACTCCATCCCGACCACCCCGGTCAACGCCAGCACCTTCGACAACACCCAGTACGTGGTGTGGAACGCCGAACTGTCCTCGGACAACAAGATGGGCGTCATCCGCATCACCGGCACACCCAACGGCGGCGACGTGGACTTCAGCAACGTCCAAACGCCCGCGATCGCCAACACCACCGCGCCGCCGACCCCGATCCAGCCCGGCACCTGCTTCGACAGCAGCGGCAACCCGATCGCCTGCACGATCGCCGGCGACAAGACGAACTTCCAGTCGGTGGTGGTGCAGGGCAGCGACCTGTGGGCGGTCGGCACCGATGGCTGCACGCCGCAGGACGACAACACCACCCGCGACTGCACCCGGTTGACCCAGGTCGACCTGAGCAACGGCGGCGCCAGTGTCGTCTTCGAGACCGACGTCGGCACCCAGGGCACCTACCGGTACAACCCAGCCGTCATGAGGGACGTGTTCGGCAACCTGTTCTTCGGCTTCACCATCTCCTCCTCAACCCTGTACGCCACCGCGGCGGTCGACGCCAGCCCGCTGCCCCTGCCGCCCGTCCTGAGCAGGATCAACTACGCAAGCGGCGACGCCACCTACACCGGCACGCGCTGGGGCGACTACTCGGGCCTGGCCCAAGACCCACGCGACCCAGGGGATGTGTGGGCCGCCGAGGAGTTCGGCGCCTGCGTCACGGCCTGCAGCTCCGGCAGCGGCAACTGGGCGACGGCGATCGGACAGTTCACCTTCGACAACCCGCACATCTACTCCGTCTCGCCGAGCAGCGGCCCGGCGACCGGCGGCACCACCGTCGACATCTACGGCGATGACTTCGCGGGCGGCGTCACCGGCGGCACCTCGGTGAGCTTCGGCGGCACACCCGCGCAGAGCGTCACCTTCCTTACCGCCCGCCACATCCGGGCGGTCAGCCCGGCCGCGGGCTCCGGCACGGTGGACATCACCGCGACCACCCTCAACGGCTCCAGCGAGATTGTCGCCGGGGACCGCTTCGCGTACTTCCCGGTCGTGACCTCGGTGAGCCCCCGATCCGGACCCAGCGCGGGCGGCCAGACCGTCACCATCAGCGGCGCCGGCTTCATCGGAACCACCACCGTCTCCTTCGGCGGCACCCCGGCCAGCAGTTTCACCGTCAACAACGGCGGCTCGATCACCGCGGTGACACCCGCGCACGCGCCGGGCACGGTCGATGTCACCGTGACCGCCAACGGTCAGACCAGCCCGACCTCGTCCGCTGACCTCTACACATTCCAGTTCCCGACCACGACGTCACTGGCCAGCTCGGCCAACCCGTCCATCGTCGGCGCATCCGTCACCTACACCGCCACGGTCAGCCCCGTTCCCGACGGCGGCACCGTAGCCTTCTCCGACAACGGCTCGCCGATCAGCACCTGCACCGCGCAACCGGTCAACACCACCACCGGGACCGCGACCTGCACGGTCACCTACACAGCGGTGGGTAGCCACACCATCGTGGCGACCTACAGCGGAGACTTCTTCTACCAGGGCAGCACCTCGGCCGCCCTGGTGCAGAACGTCACCTACGCCATCAAGGTGCTGTACGACCAGACCAAGGTGAACAACAGCGGGGCCAGCGTTCCCATCAAGGTTCAGCTGGCCGACGCGAGCGGGACCAACCTGTCCTCGGCCAGCATCGTGCTCACCGTGACCGGGCTGTCCCCGGACCCCGCTCCCGGAGTCCCACCCAGCGGCACCTTCACCTTCACCAACCTCACCGGGTTCGGACCCGGCTACGTGTTCACCGTCAAGACCACCAAGTACCCGAACGCCACCTACACCCTCTCGTTCACCGCCACTGGCGACCCCGTCACCCACACCGTGAAGTTCGTCATCGGATGATCCTCTGACGCGACCTCGACAGGACGACCGTTTCCGGTTGGCTCCGCTACGGCGCGGCCAACCGGAAACGGCGTGTTCAGGGCCGTCCGCCCAGCGCGACCGGTGCCCAGCTCGTGGCCCGAACCCGGCCGGCGTCGTCGATCCAGGTGCCGACGTGAACGGCACCGGGGTTACCGCCTTCACCCCGCTCGGGTCAGGCTTTGGCCGCGGCTTTGCCGGTCAGGCAGGACTTCATGTACGCCTCGCGGACCTGCGCGTCCCACTTCGGAGTAACTTCGCCGCCATCTTCGTCGGGAGGTGGTCCGAGGTGATCGGGTACGCCCGGCCGACCGGTGAGCCGGTGGCGCTGCGGCTGGCCCGGATCAAGGCCGACCGGCATGAGCGGGAGCCCGTGGGATCTCTCGCCTGGATGTCAGTGCTCAGCTCTCACCTCGATGTCAGCGGATCTCTCATGAGATGTCAGCGCGTCGCTCCGGCTTGACGTTGTGGAAACAACGGGCCCTGTCAGGATCGGTAGCAGGCGACCATCTCGTCCTCGCCGCTGTCACCGATGATCCGCACGCCGGCATTATCGCTCCGGGCAGCGCGGTCGACGTCGATGCCGGCGCTGGTCCAGCCGACGGTAACGCGTCAGTAGTCTCAAGTCCTGGATAGGCGCCACCACCCCGGCCCCAACCGTGACGGCGACGTCCGGACATGCCGCCTTCCGCTCCTGACGCTCAGCGAGGCGGTCGAAGAAGGTGTTGAGGAGCTGCTGCGTGCCTGGAGCGTCGATGAGTTCGGCGCCGCCGAACCGGTACACCTCATACCCCTTCAGGCGCAGATCGCGATCTTCGGCCATCATCACGGCGTAGCGTCGCGGGTCCGGGGTTGAGACTGGCAGGCTCCATTGATCGAGTAGTCGGTATTCGTGCAGCCGAAGCCGTCGTGGGTCACCGACTGTGGTCGCCTGGGGCGTAGGCGTCGGCGCCGTCGAGCTGGTGGCGGACCCGGTTGCGGTTGCGGCGCTCGACCCGCCCAACGGCCCGTACGGCCGGTTTCGGCCCCCCGAGGTCCCGCCCCGCAACGCGCAACATCGCAGGCCAGCGCTGTCGGGCAACCATCAGGGGCGTAGTCGGGCGGTACGGTGATGCGCTGTGCCCCTGTCCAGTCCCTTCACCGACCAGCTCTCCGCCTGGAGCACGTTCGGCGGCGCGCTCGGCTCGGTCCTCGCGGTCGCCGTGGCCGGCGCCTTGCTGCTCTTCGAGATGAAGTCGCGGAACCGCGAGCGGCGCGAGGCGGAGGCCCACCAGGCGCGCCGGGTGACGACGATGGTGCGAGCACAGCCCGTCGTCGACAGCAGAATCGCGAACCTGATGGTCTCGTTGACGAACTACAGCGACGGACCGATCACCGAAATCGAGCTGGTCGGGCGAGGTCGAAGCGACGAATGCAAGCGCAGGGAGCCGATCCTCAGGGCCGGCGAGAGCGTGGAGATGGATTGGCAGCTTGCTGAATCGATCTCCGGCGAGGTCGGGCACCTTCTCCCAATGTGGTTCGAGGCGTCGGCGCTCTTCACCGACACGAACGGGCAACGGTTGGCAGCGTCGCAACTGGGAGCCGCCGACGCGCTGGCCGCCACCTGCTCCGTCCCGGCGTCAGCGCCTGCGCTAGTGGTACAACCGGCGGAAGCTCGCAGCACGCAATTGGGCGACCGCAGCTCGCAACATTGCGCGCAACTGGGTTACCGCCGTGCGCAAGTGGATCACGGCGGTGCGCGACTGGATAGGCCGCCGGTAGCAGCCGTACCGCCCGGTTGTCCATGTGGACATTCCTGGTCAGGCGGCCGCCAACGGTGTCCCCGTGGCATGTGGACAACCGCCGGGTGGGTGTTCCGTTCCGCGCGGCGACGTCGACCAGGGCCGCCGCCAGGAATCCGGGGGCGGCGCGCAGCTCCCGGATCGGCGGCCATGATCGCACCGTACGCCCGCCGGCCGGGGTATTCCCCGGAATCACAACCCGCCCGGGCGGGTCAACCGCGCAGCCGTGCCCGGATGGCGGCGAGGCGCTGGGCGAGGGTGGGTACCTCGCCGCGGCGGGCGTAGTCGATGCGGCGGCCGCCGCCGCAGAAGCGGCACTCGTCGGGGGTGTGGAAGTAGGCGTGGTAGTCGTCGATGTTGTTCGGGTCCGGTCGCGGGATGAGGGTGCGCCGGCCGTCCCAGGCCCGGTCGGTCGCGTACGCCAGGTACCGGGCGACCTTGTCCTTGAGCAGGGTCTGCGTCATCGGCCCTTGAGACTGGCTGGCAGGCTCCGTTGATCGAGTAGTCGGAGTTCGCCTCATCAACGAGGTCGGGATGACGCTGTGTAACCCGCCGAGACCTGCGCCGCGTATCCGGATCTGCCGATGAGCGGATGCGCCTGAACTGGCACTATCGCTCATCGGCAGTTCCGGGCTGGGAGTCCAGCGGCTGCCGTCACGCTGCGCGACGCACGATCGGCGGCATGAGCGGATGTCGCGCGGGGCTTGCTTGGTTCAATCGCGTTCGGTGTCCGGGAGGGCGAACGATCATCAGTCGTCGCTGCGCAGACTTGCCCGAAGCCGGAGGAGCTCGGTCATGGCGGCATGCAAACTTTCCTGGTCGTTGGCTGCGGCGCTGGCAGCGATCAGGTCTTCGACCGGCCGATCGTAGGGCCAGCGCTGGGTCGCCGGGTCCAGCGCGAAGAGGCGCCGGTGGGCGGCCACCCGCAGGGTGCCGGCCCGGACGCTATAGGTAGCGGGTGACCGCCTCGGCGTGGACACGGGGGCCACCGGCGTTGATGAGGCGCAGCGCGAGGTCCGCGACGACGACCCGGTCAGCCGCATCCTGGAGCTGACCGACGGGCTCGGCGCGGATGTCGCCATCGAGGCCGTCGGCGTGCCGGAAACCTTCGAGCTGTGCACCCGGCTGATCCGCCCCGGTGGCCACCTGGCCACCGTGGGCGTCCACGGCAAGCGGCCACGCTGCACCTCGAAGACCTGTGGATCAAGAACGTGACGATCAGGACCGGCCTCGTGGACACCTACTCGACGCCGACGCTGCTGCGGCTCGTCGGCGCCCGGCAGATCGAAGCCGCACGGTTCGTCACGCACCGCTTCGGCCTGGACCAGTTCATCGAGGGGTACGACATCTTCGGCCGGGCAGGTGCGACCGGCGCGCTGAAGGTGGTGCTCAGCCGGCACTGATCCGGCGAGCCGCGGAGCTGGCCGCGGCGACCAACTCCGACCGGCCGCCGGACGTCGCCTTCGTGTCTCAGCTCATGAAGGGCATGAGCTCCGCGGGCATGGTTACGAAGGGGCGCATCATGTCGCGGTCTTCGTGTTCGAGGATGTGGCAGTGGTACATGTACCTGCCGCTGTAGGTGGTGAAGCGGACGGCGATCTCGACGATCTCGTTGGGGTTGACGCGGACGGTGTCTTTCTGGCCGCGTTCGTTGTCGTCGACGGTGTGGTCGAGGTCGTCGTCCGGCTTGCGTTCGAGCGCAACGGTGGCGGTGATGTGGAGGTCTTCGATGCCGCCATCGGGGATCTCGTGGCGGATCGGGCGCCGGGAGAGGATCTGGAACGGGTCGAGGTGGACGTGGATCGGGTGCGTGTCGCCCGTCAGGTTGATGAGTTGCCATACCTCGTACTGGTCGAGCACCGGGAAGAACGTCGTGGTGTGCTCGAAGTGGGCGGCCACGGCGCGGTACCGGGTGGTGCGGTCGCCGTCGACGACGGTGACGAGCGGGCCGGTGTCGTCGTCGACGATGGCGAGTTCGCGCATCGTGAGCATGTTCGGTTCGCCGACGAGTTCGCGCTCGACGAGTGCGATCGCCCGGCGCGGCGCGCCGGCCAGCGCCTCGGGCGCCGGTGGACGGTAGTCGGTGGCGAGCTCTGCGGGGATCGTGCGGCGGGTGCCGGGGCCCGGGACGATGCGGATGGCCATGACCTGCGGATAGGGCAGCAGCCCGGCGAGGTCGGCGGCGTGCGCGGCGTCGGCGGCCGGGAATGGGGCGCCGTCGAACGGGGCCGTGGCGGTGTTGTGCAGGGTGAGCTGCGTGCCTGGTACCAGGTCGGAGAAGTCGATGAGCAGGTCGGCGCGCTCGGCGGAGGCGAGCACGAGGCCGTCCGGCGGTACCCGGGCGGGAGCGCCGAGGAGTCCTTGGTCGGTGCCGATCTGGGTGATCCGGTCGAGCTCTGGCTGGCCGTCGCGGAGAAGCACGAGCCGGTAGGTACGGGCATTGGAGCCGTTGATCACGCGGAAGCGGTAGGTGGCCGGCTGGACGTCGAGGACCGGCCAGATCTTCCCGTTGACGACGGTGAACGGCGGGAAAGCCTCCATCACCTCCGGGTCGGTCTTGTGGACTAGCCGGCCGGTCAGCCGTCCGTGCCCGTCGAGGTCGAAGTTGCGGTCCTGGATCAGCAGCGGCACCTCGAACGGTGGCCCCTCGGGCAGGCCGAGTTCGCGCTCGCGCGCGTCGCGGACGATCCACAACCCGGCGAGCCCGGCGTACACGTTGAACCTGGTGACGCCCATGACGTGGTCGTGGTACCACAGCAGCGCCGCGCGCTGGTCCATCGGGTAGTGGAAGACGGCGGGCTGGCCGGGAGCGAAAACGTTCTCGGTCCAGCCGTCATAGCTCGCGGGGGTGAGCCCGCCGTGCAGGTGCGCGACCGTGTAACCGGCCAGCGCGGCCGCGTGCGGGTCGGGCGTGCCGCCGCTCAGGCCCTCCACGCACTGCACCGGCACGCCCTCAGCGTCGGTGGCCGTCGGGGCGAGGGTCACGACGACCGGTAGCCGGCCCGCGAGCTCGTTGCGCCACTCGACCGTGACCGGTTGCCCGCGCTCCACCTCGATCGTCGGGCCCGGAACCGTCGCGTCATAGCCCCAGATCGGCGACTCGGGCAGGTCGCGGTGGAAGCGGTGCGCGCTGGAGCGCATGCATATGGTCAGCCGGCCCTGGTGCTCGGCCGCTACCAGGCGCTGGGGCACCGGGAGGGCGTCGACGAATGGGACCAGCGGCACGGTCAGCGCACGGACCATGCCCCGACCCTATTCGGCTCGCGCGCACGGATGAATAGCTGCGGTGACCGAGTCGCAGGCGCTCCACGTCACGGGCGACCGTCCGCTCGGACACGCCGAGTTCGTGCGCGAGCTCCGATAGCTGCAGCCGTCCACCACGGGCCGCATGCAGGCGATCGATCAGTGCCTGGCCTGGTGCTCGCCGCCGTCGAAGTGGATCCGGTCGCCCGGGCGCAGCACCGCCTGCCCGCCGGCCATCAGGTAGCCGCCGGCACGGCCGCCTCGCACCACCGGCGCAGTGCGGCATCGTCGAGGCACTCCAGCACGCGAAAAGCCTACCGGCGCCCCCTGACAGCGACCCTTCAGCGGCTCGCCCTCGCCATCAGCGGGATGCCCTCGCGGTAGGTCGACACTGCCGGAGCCCAGCCCAGCTCGCGCCTGGCCTTGGCGTTGGAGACGCGCATCGAGGTGGTCATAATCGTGTGGAGGTACGGGATCGGCCGCAGCATCCAGGTCGGGACCCGCCACGGCCGGCGCACCCCGAGTTCGGCCGCGATCCCGTCCAGGTAGTCGGCCCAGCGCACCGGCTCGTCGTCGACGATGTTGTACGCCTGCCCGGCGCGGCCCTTCTCCAGGGCGGCCACGGTCGCCGCGGCGGCGTCCTCCAGGTAGATGAAGGTGGCGTACCCGCCGCCGGACGAGGGCACCGGCAACCGGCGCTTGCGCACCAAGTTGATGATCATCCGGGTGAAGCTGTCCTGGCCGTAGAAGCCGCCGTAGCGCAGCGCGATGCCCTCCATCTCGTCGGCCGAGAACACCGGTAGGCCGAACATCAACGGCACGCCGGGCCCGCCACACTTCGGACAGGTCGAGGTCACGCCGACACGTTAGCGCTACGGCATCCTCATCTGCCGCGTTGGGGTCGCTACTCAGCGTCACGAATGGGCGAATCGCGCCGGTGCTGGTCGAGCCGGGAAGGGGATGTCGGCTCAGGATCGGGGAATGGATAGCTCACGAAGCGGATCTCCGCCGTCGATGAAGAGCCGGGCGTCCGGCGTGGTCGCCTTGGCGATGCGCCGCAGCACCTGCTGACCAGCCTGGGGGTACCGTCCATCAAGGGCGCCAACGCGAACGGCGAACACAATGTCGAATGGCTCTTCGCCGGCTTGCAGGACGAACTCCTCGGCCGCAACATGCCGTAGGCTCATCCGACCGGACATGATCTCGTCCACTGAGGCCGCTTCGGCATCGGCGATGACGGCGGCAGACCGGTCGATGGCCAAGACGTGGCCGGTGGTGAGTCGGGCGGCGATCGCTCGCGCGGCCGTCCCGGGCCCACAGCCAATTTCGAGGACACGGGAGTGCGGCTGCACCAGAAGGGCGTCCACGACAGCAGCGAGGCGGGGCGACAGGTGTGCCGGCACAGATCGGATCGTAGGCGTTTACCGCGACCGCGACCGCGACGCCGTTCGGTGCGCTGTCGTGCCGATGTGCGGATGCCGCGAGGACCCCTGCCGGCACCTCCGCCGGCAGGGGCCCTGCCTTCTGTCAGGCGGTGAGGGACCAGAAATATCCGGTAGCTCCGCTCACCGCGGCGTAACCCGAGCTCAAGGCGTCCTCGTGGGGGATAAGCCCAGTGCTGACTGTCTGGCCCCAGCAGACGACCATCGCCCCGGGTGCCACCGGGAGACTGGGGCATGCCGTCTGGTACTGACTCAGGCGTCGTCCGTCAGAGGCGGCGTTGAGCCCGAGGTCCCATGTCTGCGCATACCTGACGGCGTTGCTGCGGTTACGGACCACGATGGCCCCCTGCGCCAAGTTACTGCCTGGTTGTCGATAAGCGCACGCGGCGACGTCGGTGTTGACCTTCAGGGTGGAGTAGTACCAGAGGCAGTGCCAGAGCCGGAAGTTCGTGGCATTGGGGAGCACCTGCCACGATCGCGTGGTGTCCGCCCGGGCCACGCTGAGCGGCAAAACCATCGCGAGGACGAGCGTCAACGCCGTGACGCCCAGGATCCGCCGCATCCCCCGTCGCATTCGATTCCTCTTTCGTGGATTGGCGTTGCTTGCGGGCGAGTGTAGGAAAGCGGCCCCTGGGCCGGCGACCCCGGAACCGCGCCCGCCGTCCAGCCCTGATACACCCGCGCGGTGGGCACGATCCGGTCGGGGGCCGTTCAGGTCGGATGGCGGCCGCGGGCGGGCCGCATCATGGCGAAGTGATGTTGCTGGTCCGTGCCGATGTGCTTCATCGGCGTCGTGTCGACGAACACGTCGCCGAGGAGGCCCGGGCTGCACGTGACGCGGGGTGGATGTCGCCGTGGTCGACCATGACGGGTTGACCGTCGATGGTGGCGCGCGCCGGGCGGTGGCCGCGCCAGTCCGGCGGTAGGCGGGTGGTGGTGTACCGCGGCTGGAGGGCTCAATCACGGCTGGACGACTGACTGGTTCACACGAAGCCGGCGCCGATCACCGGGGTGGCTGGACGACGTCAGCCATCGGGACCCAGCGTGTTGCCCGCCTTCACAGCCCGAACGCACGCGATCTAGTCCTCCCACGCCGCGGGATCTGTGGGCCGCCCGTCGGCCTCGATAGCGTCACGGAAGATGTGTGATGTGTCTGGGCGGAATACGGGTCCCGGCTTCGGGAGTTTCTTGGTGCCGCGAAGCCGGTTGAGGCCGAGCCTGCTGGCGGCGCTGGTGGTCCTGGTAGCGGCAGCTGCCCCGCCTCCGGTACCGCCGGCTCCCGCCGTGGCACCGAAGGCGGGGCCATGTGTCCGGTGTCTCTACAAGGTCAATACACCGGTCAAAGAGATGCGTGTCGAGCAATGCGCAAACCGGATGCCAGGAGATCAGACAACGCCCCGTTTGTCCCTGATCGATGGGGAGGGGGCGGGGGCCGGCCGGCGTGATCTTGGGGGCGGGCGTGATCTTTAGGGGGCGCCTGGGCGGATGGCGGGAAATTGCGCGGCGTGCGGTGGCCAGGGCGGTTAGGTTGCCCGAGGTGCGTCTGACCAAATGCACCAATGCTGGGTGTAATACCCAACCACCGGAGGGCGCTCACGGGTGATCCTTTCGTAGCTGGCGCCGGTGGGCAACCCGAGCCTCGTGGGCCTGGGTGAGGCCGGCTCGCCGGGCGGCGCGGATGGCGGCGCCGCGGCCGGTGTGTTCGTCTTCGGGAGTGACGTAGCCGATGCCCTGGTGCAGCCGCACCGTGTTATGGAACACGCGGATGCGCTCGAGCTCGGCTTCCAGCTCACCAGGGTCGCGGGTCTTGTCCAAGTGCGTTCCCAGTCCAGCAGCGCGTGCACCGGAACGTCCAAGCCCGGCTTGGCGTCCTCGAGGCGGTCGATCGCCGCCCGGGCGGACCAGCGCAGCACCCGCACATGCTCCAGACCGAGGGTGCCCGCGGCCCGCCGCAGCGACCAGCCGCCCACGCCGACGGCGTGCTGCACCAGATCGAGCAGGCCGGCCGTGACCTTCGCGTCCACCCGGGGCGGGATCAGGCCGGCGGTCAGTCCCAACGCGATTTCCCTGGTGCAGGTGCAACGCCACGGCCTGCTCGGTCACCGTGGCCCGCAGCCGCTCGATCTCCTCGCGGGCCGCGGCCAGTTCGGCGTCGGCGCGCGGCACGCCCGGCCGGCCCGGCACCGACGCGGCCAAGGCATCCAGGGCGCCCTGCTTGGCCGTTCGGCAGATGTGCACCACCGTGGAACGGTCCACGCCGAACTTGTCGGCCGCCTCCCGCTGGGTGGCCTGCTGGGTGAGGACCTGCACGAAGATCTCGTACTTCTCGCTCGGCGCCAACCCGTTTGCGGGGCTTGCGGGCCGGCGGCTTGGGTCGTGGCTCTGGCATGATCGTAGCCTCCTGAAGGGTGATCAACTTACCCTCCGGGTGGCTGGGTATTAAAACCCGATCATGGTGCACGAGTTCAGACGCGGGGGACGATCATCTTGGGTCGCGGCGCAGTGGGTGGTCGGCAGGTACCTCGACGAACACAATAGGCACGCCATCGGGGTCCTCGATCCACATCTCGACCAGCCCCCACGGCTCCGGCCGGGGCTCCCGCGTCACCGTCACTCCCGCCGCGACAAGACGTTCGTGTTCGGCCCGCACGTCACGCACCTGCAGCCAGATCCGAAGCGGACCTCCCGGCTCCTCACCGGATGCACCCAATACCTCGAGTAATCCTTGGCCCAGGAAGAAGACGAGCCCAGAATCCTCCGGCGGCCCGAACTCGCGGTAGATCGCAAGGCCGAGGATGTCCCGGTAGAACCGGCGACTGCGCTCCGGATCGGATGGGCGTAGCAGAATGCGGCTGCTGAGTACCTCCATTTCTCGATCATGCCTGGCGGGGACGCCCGGTACCGCTACCCACGTTGCCGGCAGTGCTTGGCAAGCGCCCCTACGCACCTGCCGCCGCCCGCGTCGTGATCGCCACGCCGGCCGTCCGGTCGGGCGCTGTCTGGGTCGGCGCCGATGTCTGCGGACCGCATGGCGGAGAGGACCGGCTTGTGGCGGGCCGGCGATAAGGGGCAGATTGCGGGTACGGGCCTGTCAACGGCGTGAGGAGTTGCGATGGCCGTCCACCTCAACCACACCATCGTGTCGGTGCGTGACAAGCATGCGTCCGCGACGTTCCTCGCCGAGATCCTGGGCCTCGACCGGCCGACACCCTACGGCCCGTTCCTGATCGTGCAGATCGACAACGACGTCTCCCTCGATTTCGCTGACGACCATGGGCCGGTCCACCCGCAGCACTACGCGTTCCTGGTCACCGAGACCGAGTTCGACGAGATCTTCGGTCGGATCCGGGCCCGCGGCCTGCCGTACTGGGCCGACCCCGAGCGGCACCGGCCGGGTGAGATCAACCAACGACGGCGGCCGAGGCGTGTACTGGGAGGATCCGAGCGGACACTTCCTCGAGATCATCACCCGCCCCTACGGCAGCGGAGGCTGAGCGGACCCTCCCCGGTATCCGATCGGAGGGCCGGACGGCTCCGGCACCAGGCGACCGCCCAAGACGTTGGGCGAACGCTGGCCAATGGCGCTCCGAAGGCACGCTCATGCCGCCGACCGTGTATTACGGAATGTGATCGCCTGCGTCGGTGGCTGAGCGCACGGTCGTGCCGATGACAGTGCACGTGATCTTGCCGTGCGGACGGCTGACCGGATGCCACCCCGCATCCGGTGGCGGCCGACCGTGCCCGCCGAGTCACCTACCCTCGGGCTCGGCCATCTGCAGTTCGAAGCCTCGATCGCGACG
>WNFU01002802.1_pt1 | contig 46199 bp, 45 predicted proteins | sample 5400121 | NCBI WGS metagenome assembly WNFU01 (sample SAMN13153360, study PRJNA577476) | soil metagenome | isolation source: 100 cm soil or saprolite under grassland replicate 1 | place: USA:California | collected 2016-06-15 | reverse complement strand
AGCTGTTGGTTGCGGGCCGATGCCGTAATCGCTTCCACCTCAAGGCACGAATCCTCAAGGCTGGCCTCAAGGAGAACCGCTGCGAGAAGTGCGGGCTCACCGAGTGGAGGGGAAAGCCGCTCAACATGCAGCTGCATCACATCAACGGGGACGGCCTCGACAACCGCCTGGAGAATCTTGAACTCCTCTGTGGCAACTGTCACGCGCAGACCCCGAATTACGGCGGCCGGAACGGGCATAAACGACAGCGGGCCGCGGCCTCGGAAGGGATCGACCAGCGATCAGCGCGAAATCCGCGCTGACCGGCGGGTTTACGCGCTGGCCGCCTTGGTACCTTGATCCGCTGAATGTGGGAGAGGCGCCCATATGTAGCGCTGGCGGGTGGCGTCGTCGCCGCGGTGCTCCTGGCGAGCGGCTGCGGGGGGTCGGAAACGGCCCCGGTGGTCCCCGTCCAGGGAGCTAGCGGCGCGAGCGGCGCGCAGGGAGTCGCGCTCAGCAAGGATCAGTTCATCCAGCAGGCCGACGCGATCTGCGGCGAGGCGAACGCGGCCCTCGGCGGGCTGAGCAGCGCCACCGTGGGCAACGGCGCCGAAACGCAGGCCGCCCAGGAGCTCCAGATCGTCCGCTCGGAGCTGACCTCGATGCAGGCGCTCACGCCTCCCAGCGAGGATCGCTCCACCCTCGACGCCTTCCTCTCGTCGCTAAAGGACGAGGTGAGTGCCCTGGACGCAAAGAAGGCGGCGCTCGACCAGGGCGGCGACACCTCCACTGCCGATTCGGAGCTCGCCAACGCCAAGTCGAGCGCCCAGAGCGCCGCCCAGGACTACGGCTTCACGGCCTGCGGCAAGGGCGCCGAAGCTCCCTCGACCTCCACCGGCCAGACGACCACGACGCTCGCGACACCTCCGGCGACCACCCCGGTGACGCCGCCGGCCCCGGTGACGCCGACCCCTCCCGCAACGGGAGGCGCGCCGACCGGTGGGGCCACGGGCGGCGGCACGGGCGGAGGCGCGACCGGCGGTGGATCCTCCGGCGGCGGGGGAACCGGCGGCACGGGCGGCGTCTCGCCCTAGCCGCGCGCCGTGAGCAAACGATTGAGGGATTGTGCTGGCTATAGCCGGCTAAATCCCTCAATAGTTGTGTCCGCTGCCCAGCGCGGTGCTTGAGGAGCCGCGATCGGAGTGCCTACGCCGCGGCAGCCCCCTCCACCCACGCGCCATACAGGCGGGCGTACACGCCCCCCGCCTCGATCAGCTCCTCGTGGGTGCCCGTCTCCGCGATCCGGCCATGCTCGAGCACGACGATCCGGCCCGCGCGCCTGATCGTGGACAGCCGGTGGGCGATCACGATCGCGGTCCTGCCCAGCAGCAGCCGCTCCAGGCCGCGCTCGATGACCCTCTCGGTGCGCACGTCCACGTTGGAGGTTGCCTCGTCCAGGATCAGGATCCGTGGCTCGGCGAGCAACGCCCTGGCGAAGGCGATCAGCTGCCGCTGCCCCGCCGACAGGTGCACGCCGCGCTCGCCCACCTCCGTGTCGTAGCCGTCGCGAAGGCGCGCGACGAACACGTCCGCCGGCGTCCGGCCGCCCGAACGCGATGTTCTCCCGCACCGTGCCGGAGAACAGAAACCCCTCCTGCGGCACGATCCCGAGCTGGCTGCGCAGCGCCTTGGAGCTCAGATCGCGCAAGTCGTTCCCGTCCACCAGCACCCGCCCCCGCTGGGGGTCGTAGAACCGCGCCACCAGCTTCGCGAAGGTGGACTTCCCCGCCCCCGTCTCGCCGACCAGCGCCACCGTCTGCCCCGCCGGCACGTGCAGGTCCACCTCCTCGAGCGCCCACTCGCCCTCCTCGCCGTAGGCGAACGAGACCCCATCCAGCTCGATCTCGCCACGGATCCGCCCCGGGTCCACGGCGTCGGGACGATCCACCATGTCCGGCCGCGTATCCAGCAGGTCGAAGATCTTGTCCAGCGCCGCCATCCCCTGCTGGTACGTGGTGTAGAGCTGCGAGATCTGCTGAATCGGATCGAAGAACGCGTTCAGATAGCCGACGAACGCGACGAGCACCCCGATCTCGACGTCGCCGTTGATCGCCCGGTAGCCGCCGTAGAGGAGGATCACCGCGGTGCCGATCGCCGACAGAAGCTCGACCGCCGGGAAGTACGCGGCATTCAGGTAGACGGTCCGCATGTTCGCCACCCGGTTCTCCTCGTTGAGCTCCGACATCCGCTCGACGTGACGCCCCTCCTGGGCGAAGCTCCGCACGACCCGAATCCCCGAGAGCGTCTCCTGGAGATAGGCGGTGATGTTCGCGATCTTTTCCCGCGTCAGCCGGTAGGCCCCGGTCGAGGCGATGCGGAAGGCCACGCTGGCGGCGGCGAGCAGCGGGAATGTCAGGAACGTCACCAGCGCCAGCGGCATGTCGAGCAGCAACAGCGCGACCACCACGCCGATCAGCGTCAGCGTGCTGGAGATCAGCGTCACCACCCCGTCCGTCACCAGGCTGTCCAGCGCCTGAACGTCGTTCGTGAGCCGCGAGATCAGCACGCCCGGCTTGTTTCGCGTGAAGAAGCCGATCGACATCGTCTGCAGATGCGAGTAGATCTGCTCGCGCAGGTCCTGAAGCGCGCGCTGTCCGACCCATCCCACCAGGTAGGTCTGCGCATAGGTCGCCACCCACAGCACGATCGCCGAGACCACGTACGCCGCGACGATCACGTCGAGGGCGTTCAGGTCGTGCGGCCGGATCCCGTCGTCGATTGCCTTACCGGCGAGGTAGGGGGGAGCGAGGCCCGCGACGGTCGCCGCCAGCAGGGCGACGAACATCACGATCACCCGGCCGCGGTAGGGGCGCAGGAGCCCGAATAACCACCGGAGCTTTCGCGTCCGCTGGCGTTCGCCGCGAAGCAGGCGCCACAGGTCCCTGAACAGCAGGAACGTCCCGAACAGCCGCCCCGGCTGGTTCGCCTGGTCCTCGGTCTCCCTGGCGACCTCCGAGCCCTGCGTCTCCGGATCGACCTCCGTGATCGGGTCGTCGGCGCGCCCGTTGACGCCGCCGTCAGGCGTCCGTCGCTCGTCCCGCGCTCCTCGTCGCCGCGGGCTCATAGCCGCGCCACCTCCTCGCGCCGCTCAAGATCGTGCTGGAGGAACACCGCGTCCTCCAGCCCGTGCTCGGCGATCTCGGCGTACAGCGGGCAGCGCTCGAGGAGCTCGTCGTTCGTCCCGCGGTCCACGATCCGCCCGCCGTCCATCACCACGATCTCGTCCGCAAGCTCGATCGTCGACATCCGGTGGGCGACGATGAAGGTCGTCCGTCCCACCATCGCCTCGCGCAGGCCGGTCTTGATCGCCGCCTCCGTGCGCGCGTCGACCGACGAGGTCGCGTCGTCCAGGATCAGGATGCGCGGGTCGGCTAGGAGTGCCCGCGCGATCGCGATCCTCTGGCGCTGCCCTCCCGACAGGGTCAGGCCGCGCTCGCCGACCAGCGTCGCGTAGCCATCGGGCAACTCCTCGATGAACCCGTGCGCCTGCGCGCGACGGGCCGCAGCCTCGATCTCCGTCGCGCTCGCCCGCGGATGGGCATACGCGATGTTCTCCGCGACGCTCGCCGAGAAGAGGAAGCTCTCGTCGGCGACGAACGCGACCTGGGAGCGCAGCGAGCGCACGTCGACCGAGCGCAGGTCCGCGCCGTCGACGAGGACCGCGCCGCGACTGGGGTCGTAGAGGCGCGCGAGCAGCGCCACGAGACTCGTCTTGCCGGACCCGGTCGGGCCCACGAGAGCCACGGTGCGCCCCGCGTCCACCTCCAGGTCCACGTCCTCCAGTGCCGGAGCGGCGCCGTCGTAGGCCAGCGTCACGCCGCGCAGCTCGACATGCCCGTTCCCGCTGGGGAGCTCCGGCGCGCCCGGCGGACTCTCGATCCGCGGCGCGCGGTCGAGGATCTCGAACAGGCGGTTGCCGGAAGCCACCGCCCGCTGCGCCATGCCCAGCGACATGCCGAGCAGCCGCATCGGCCCCGTCAGCATGATCAGGTAGGTGTAGAACGCGGTGAAGTCTCCGAGGCTGAGCCCGCCGGACACCACCTCGCGGCCGCCCACCAGCAGCACAACTGCCAGGCCGAGACTGGGCATGAAGCCGAGGAGAGGCGAGTAGAAGGCCCGCAACCGGGTGGAGAACACGTTCTGATCGAACACGCGCGCCACCGAGCGCTGGAACCGACCCAGCATGTGGCCCTCGCGCGCGAACGCCTTCACGATCCGGATCCCCGAGATGCTCTCCTCGGCCTCGACCGTAAGCTCGGCGATTCGCTGCTGCACCTCCTGGAGCGCCGGCCGCGAGATGCGGTTGAAGCGCATGGCCGAGAGGACGACGAACGGTACCGGCGCCAGCGCGAGCGCCGCGAGGTCGGGCTTCAGGGTGAACATGACGGCGCTCGCCAGGAGGATCGTGAGCGCGTTCTGCGTCAGGAAGATCAGCCCGTACCCGAGGAAGAAGCGGATGGACTGGAGGTCCACGGTGGCACGGGACATCAGCTGCCCCGTCTGCTGGGAGTCGAAGAACCCGAGCTCCAGCGACTGAAGGTGCCGGTAGAACCGTTCCCGGAGGTCGAACTCGACGGCAACCGAGACCTTGCCGGCGATCAGCCGCCTCACGACCGTCAGCCCCAGCCGCAGAATTCCCGCGCCGACGATCGCGAGCCCGAGCGGCAGGATCGCCGAACGATCGACGTCCGGCGGGGTGATCACGTCCACCGTGCGCCCAACCAGCCACGGGATCAGCACCGTCATCACCATGGCGAGCCACGCGAACACCAGGGAGCCGACGACGGCCCGGCGGTACGGGCGCAGGAAGCCGAGCAGGCGCCGAAAGGTGCTCACACCTCGACTATACAAAGTGAAGTATGGCCGAACGCGGCCGGGCGGCGGTGGGCTGGCGGGTCAACGAAGGGTCGAGGCGCCCTTCGTTGCCTCAAGCACGCGCGACGACGCGCCGATTGGAATGCAGACGCGATGCGCCAAGAACCGCTCATGCCCCGAATCTGGAGCGCGCTGCGGCGGCTCGCCCGCTCGGAGCGTGGCTTCAGCGTGCCGATGACCTTGATGGTCGTGGTCGCGGGCCTCGGTCTCGGCTCCGCAGCTGTGATCGCCTCGATCAACGCGCAGCGGGGCACGACCCGCGACCAGGCCTCCAAGGACGCGCTGGCTGCGGCGGATGCGGGCGCTCAGGTGGCGCTGTATCGCCAGAACAAGGTTGCCACCACGGACACGCTCCGGTGCGTCGTCCCGAATCCGGTCACCGGGGCCCTCGCGGCCAGCCTGCCGCTTTCAGACGGTTGGTGCCAGACGATTCAGTCGAGCTCCGCCGACGGCCTTCCGGCCGGCACCAGCTTCCGCTACCGCATCCAGCCTTGGCTGAGCGTAGGGGACGCGACATCGGGCTTCAAGCGGGAGCTCCAGGTGGTCGCCGTGGGCACCTCGAACGGCATCAGTCGGCGTATCGACGTCGTGGCGAGCGCGCATTCCGGCACCGGCGTCTTCGCCGGCACCGGAGCGATCGGCGTCGATGGCGTGACACTCGATGGCTCGGCGAAGATCGGGACGACGACGCAGAACACGCACGTGGCCACGAACGGCAGCATCGAGGTCAAGAGCAGCGCTGAGCTATGCGGCAATGCGTACTACGGTGTCGGTGGGACCTTCACCGACACGAGCAGCAAGCCGCAGTGCCCCGGTTTTACGAGCTCCACCAATGAGCTCAATGTCCCCCCGGTGGACCCGGGCGATTCCTGGACCAACAACAGCAACTCGCGCATCTGCGGGGCGGACCCCGGCAGCCCCACGTGTAGCGCCACCGGCGGCAACGCAAAGGTGAGCTGGAATCCGACCACACGAGCCCTCAGCCTGCAGGGCACGAATGCGACCTTGACGCTTGGTGGGCAGCTCCCATACAGCTTCTGCACGCTGGAGATGGGCGGGGGAAGCAAGCTCCTGGTCGCGGCCGGGTCGGCGGTGACCATCTACTTCGACTCGCCGGACTCCAACCGTTGCAACCTCAGCGGTGATCCGGTCACCCAGATCAGCATGCAGGGCAATCCGAGTATTAGGACGACCAGCACGAACCCAGGCGACCTGAAGATCCTCGTGGTGGGCTCGAGCACAAAGGCCACGAGCATCTCGATGGGGGGCAATCCCTCCGCGGACAGCGGCAACGCGAACACGTTCACGTTGTACGCGCCGCTCAGCAACGTGAGCATCAGCGGCAGCGCAACCTATGTCGGAGCGGTGGCCGCGAAGACACTCAACGTGACCAGCGCCACCCTGATTCAGGACGCTCGCGCGACCGGCGCTGCGATATCCGTTGTTCTCAACTACGCACGCGATCGCTACGTGGAGTGCACCGGCGGCACGATGCCGACCGCCACCGGCACCCACCCCAACGACAGCTGCTGAAAGCCGTCGCGATACTGTCGCGATGGCGCGCCCGTCCGCCGGCCTTTGCGACTCGTGCGTCCACCAGCGCATCGTGCGCACGACGCGGGGGTCGAGCTTCTCGCTGTGCGAGCGCTCGCGAAGCGAGCCGGAGTACCCGCGCTACCCGCGACTGCCGGTGACGAGCTGCCGCGGCCACGAGCCACGGGGCGAGGTGCCCGCTCAACGCGGTGCGTGAGAAACGTGGGAGGCGAGAATCGCCAGTGGATCGGACCTCTAACCGGTCGTGCCTCGGTCAGGCCTCGACGGGCGAGGGCGCCTGAGCGGCTCCCAGCGCCCCGGCGCTTGCCGCCACCACGAGTGCGATCGCGATCACTTCGATAGCACTGAGGTCCTGGCCCAATACGACCAGGCCGACCAGCGCGGCGACAGCAGGCTCCAAGCTCATGAGAACGCCGAAGGTGCCTTGCGGCAGCCGCCGGAGCGCCTCCAGCTCGAGCGAGTAGGGGATCGCCGAGCTGAGCACCGCGACCGCCAGGCCCGTTGCCAGCAGCCCCGGACGAGCGAGATCGCTGCCACCGGCGACGATCCCGGCGGGGATCAAGAGGAGCGCCGCAACGACCATGGCGAGTGCCAGCCCCTCACCGCCGCTGAACGATCGGCCCACGCGCACCGCGAGGACGATGTAGGCGGCCCAGCAGGCTCCGGCGATCAGCGCGAAGGCGACTCCGAGGCCGTCGAGGGAGCCGTGGACGCCCGGGGAGAGGAGCACGATCCCCGCGGCCGCGAGGCCCACCCAGAGCAGATCGGTCGCCCGGCGGGAGCCGGCGACGGCGACGGCGAACGGCCCCGTGAACTCGAGCGTGACCGCGATCCCGAGCGGAATCCGGTCCAGCGCCGCGTAGAAGCTCAGGTTCATTGCCGCCAGCGCGATGCCGAACAGGATCGCGTCGCGCAGTGACGCACGAGCCCGCCAGGGCACCCGCGGGCGCCACAGCGCGAGCAGGATCACCGCGGCGAACGCGATGCGCAGCAACACGGTTCCGGCGGGACCGAGCTCGTCGAACAGCGTGGTCGCGATCGCCGCCCCGAGCTGCACCGAGGCCACGGCCCCGACGACGAGGGCGATCGAAGTTGCGCGGTGCCCAGGATCCAAGCGGCCGAGACTAACGCCGGCCCGTCCCCTCACCCGAGCGTGGACAGCTAGATTTGGGGGTAGGAGGAGGCACGGTGGGAACGCTGGCACGCAGAGCAGGCACGACGATCGCGACGCTTGCGCTTGCCCGCTGTGCTGCTCGCGCCGGGGGCGTCGGCCCGGGGCCCCTCGTTCACACATCCGGTGAAGCTCCTGAACTCGCCGCCCAAGGGCGAGCTCCAGGGAGGCGAGCCGTCGGTTGCCTTCGACCCTGACGGGCGCTGGACCTACATCGTGGCGCCGGGCGGCGGCGAGAACGGCGGCGTCGGCTTCTGGCGCTCGCCCGACAGGGGGCGAAGCTTCCCACGCGGCAGGAGCCTGGGCTCGCTCGTCGGCGGCGGTGACGCCGACGTTGACGTCGGGCCGGACCACACGGTCTACGTCGCTGACCTCGAGCTGGTGGCGAACGCGCTCTGTCGCTCCGACGACAACGGCAAGACCTTCGACAGCAACTGCGACACCGGGATCGCCTCGAACCAGACCGGGATCGAATCCGATCGCGAATGGGTTACGCCCAGCCCCACGAACCCCGACCTCATCTACTTCAGCTACCACGACGTCTCAACCGAGACGCCGCTCGTCTACAGGTCCGACAGCGGGGGCGATCCGGGAAGTTTCGTGCCATGCGGCCCGGTGCTGGCGCCCGGAAGCCAGGCGGAGCAGAACTACGTCCCGGGCGGCACGAACCAGGGCAAGCCCGCGATCACCCGCGACGGGACGCTTTACGTGCCGATCCTCGAGCCGGACACGGGCGATCCGGTGACCGACCCCTACAACCACTTCTACGTCGCGATCGCACGGCACGGCTGCGATTCGAGCACGACGTTCAAGGACGTGACCGTGTTCCAGAGCCCGACGGCGAACCTGGCGAACATCTTTCCCTACGTGGTCGCGAAGGGGAAGACCCTCTATGCCGCGGTGACCGGGATCAAGAGCATTCGCCGCCACGCCAAGCACAGCCCTCCGCACTTCGGCGTCTACCTGTTTCGCTCGCGCAGCGCCGGCAGGCGCTGGTCAAAGCCGATCCGCGTCGATCCGCCGAGGTTCAAGGCCAATGCTCTGGCCTCACTGACGATCGGCAACCGAGCGAACCAGGTGGCGCTGGGCTTCTATCGCTCGACGACCAGCTCGGATCCGACCAAGCAACGCAACCGCTGGAAGTTCGAGGTGGCGCGAAGCAGCTCGTTCGGGCGCCATTTCTCCTACCGGCGCATCACCCCGAAGCCGATCCACTACGGAAAGATCTGCACGACCGGCATCCTGTGCACCGGCGGGCGCAACCTCCTCGACTTCAGCTCGATCGCCACCAACCCGAAGACCGGCTGTCTGATGGCGGTGTTCGCCGGCGATCCATACGACACGCCTACGAATCATCGCGACGCCGAGGCCGCCGCCTACGTCTCGCGACAGACGGCTGGCTGCTTTCGAGGCTGAGAGCCGTCAGGCGAGCCCACTCGCCTGACAAGATGTCTGTGTGACGCGCTGGATCTTCGAGCCCGGGCACAGCGCCATCGGGTTCCGGGCGCGGCACATGATGGTCACCTGGGTCCGCGGCCACTTCAAGGACGTGCACGGCTGGCTGGACTTCGCCTGGGACCGGTGCTTGGAGTCGACGTTCGAGGGTGAGGCGGACGCCACCAAGCTCTGGACCGGGGAGCCGGCGCGGGACGCCCATCTGCGCAGCGCGGACTTCTTCGACGTCGAGAACCATCCCAGTCTCAGCTTCAGCGGCAGGCTGGTCGAGCGCACGGGCGCCACCCAGTTCCACGCGATCGCCGACGTGACCATCCGTGGCCACACCCGCCCGGTCGAGTTCACCGTGGAGTACCTGGGCGAGTGGGAGACGCCGTTTTGGGTCGAGGACGAAAACCGGGGCACGATCCGGCGGATCGGCTTCAAAGGGTGGGCGAGCATCAACCGGCACGACTTCGGCGTCTCGTGGCAGGACGAGCTGCCGGGCGGCGGGCGGGTAGCCGGCGACCTGATCGAGGTCGTGCTCGACGTCGAGGCCATGCACGAGGGGGATCTCGAGAGGACCGGCGCCATCGAGTACTACCGCCCAGCGGAGGCTCGATGAGGGCCGCACACGTGCGCGGCTAGGCCACCCTCACGGGTATCACGGGTTGGCGCCGACGCCGTCGAGACGCGCTCGCGGTGGAAGCACAGGGCTACCGTGACGCTGGCGCAAGCCGTGTCACGCTCGCGGCCCGTCGCCTTCGCCAGATCATTGACGCCAGCCATGTGCACAGGACGAGTGAAAACACGATCGATGCAAGCGCGGGCATGGTCAGGATCAGCAGCTGCGCGAGCGAGGACGACGCGTCGGCGACGTCGCCGGCCGCAAGCGCATCGAGAAGGTTGCCCTTCTGGGCGAGGATGGAGTTCCAGGCGGTCGCGATCAGATGCGGGGAGTGCATCGCCAACTGGACCAGGAGGAAAGCCAAGACCGGGACCACGACGATCACCCAGCCGAGGAAGACGACCTTTGGCAGCGGCTTCAGCGCCGGAAGGCGGGAACCGCCCGCCCGGAAGTGCGGCAATAGGCTCCGAAAGAAGGGCTTGAGCTGGGAGAAGAAGTCGGGGACGCCCGTCAGATCACAAAATAGCCAGTACCCATCCAGCCGCACGAAGGGGAAGAGAAGCTGCCGCAGCGTCTCCAGGTTGATCAGGAAGACGGTGAGCAGAAGCCATTCCCAGCCCAAGAGGTGAGACAGCGCGATCAGCGTCACTGCCGCGATCGACTGGAAGTAGAAGCCCCCCAGGTCAATCCGGACTCTCGCCCAGCGGCCAAGCCGATAGGCGTCCGTTGTGTCGGTGAAGAAGACCGGATATACGAGGTAGACGCCTACGCCCATGCCTCGTACCTTTCCCCCTCCATAGCGGAGAGCCGAGGCGTGGCCGAGCTCGTGAAACACGGTGGTGACCACGAACAGCGCCCCCGCTGCGAGGATCAGTCCGGGCTGCAGAAGCACTTCGGTGGTGGCGCCGCCAATGCCGTGCTCGAGGTAGAGCCAGCCATGCGCCAGGGCAATGAGGCATACGAGCCATACCAAGAGGGGCGGGGCGTAGAAGACCTGAAGGAAACGGGCGATCGGCTCGAGTAAACGCGGGCCCAGCAGCACCCGGCGCATCTTCACCCTGAGCGGCGAGCGCGGACCCGATTCTGCGCGGCGGGTAACCGGTGAGCCGTTGGGCGGGGCAACGAGTCCCGCGGGGACGAGTTTTGTGGCGAGCAGCTCGCGCACGTGCTGGGCGGTCACCGTCCAGCGGGTCGAAGCACTCACACCGGCGGCGATCGAATCGAGCTTGCGCCGCCCGTCCACCTGCTCGAGGACCCGGTACAGGAGCTCGGACAATTGGATGTACTTCCCATCCCGTTCGACCAGCCACTGGCTCTCCTGGAATCCCGTGCCCGTTTGCTCACCGACCAGGTGGACCTCGCGCGCAAGGTGAGGCACCTCGCTCGCGGCGCCGGCGTCACGAGCTGACTCGGTTGACGACCCTTCGCTGAGAGCGACCTTTGGCGGCTTTCGACCCATGGTTAATGTCGGTCCGGCCGGCGGCCAGTGGCCGCCGGCCGGACCAGCATCGAGGCTGCTACTGGTGGATGTTGCAACTCAGGAAGTCGCCGCTCGAGAGCGCCTGCGCGCACACCTGGACAGCCACGTCGTTGTTCGCGACCGTGATGGTCGTCACGACGCCGTTCAGGGCGACGAGCGTAATGAGCGACAGCATGTCCCGCTCCGGCAACTCCAGCGCGACCTGAGAATCGATCTCGCTGGGAGTTAGCATCGGCTTGGTAGCCATGGGTGTTCTCCTTCCTCAGCGGCGCCGGCGCGCCGCGCTGGATTCGCCTTCGGCTCTGCGCGAAGGCCTTCGGAGGAACAACGCACCAGGCCGTCGCCCAGTGAACACGCTGCTCGGTCCTTAATGTGCCAAGCGGCCGGGTGAACAGCACGCTCTGCCCTTAACACGCCGGGCGCCCGGGTGAACAGCACGTCCTGCCCTTGACACGCGCGATTCCCGCTCCGGCCGCGCCGCAGCGTCAGATCAGGTGGCTCGAATCCCCTTGCCTCGGTGCGAGGTGGGGTCGGCTGCGGGAAGGTCCATCCGCTCGCGAAGGAATCGCATGGCGCGGTAGTGGAGAACCTTCACGGAGGAGGGAGAGAGCCCCAGGACCTCAGCCACCTCCCGGTTGGTCAGATCCATCATGTAGCGCAGCGTGAGCACCTGGCGTTGGGTCGAAGGCAGGCTCTCGATGAGAAGCAGCAGTCGCCGATCGGAGACCCATCCGAGGCCCGGCAGCTTCGGCTCCTGCGACGCGGCGCGCTCCCGCCGACGTTCGATATGCGCGTGATTTTCGAGTTTCACCCGGGCCTGCTTGCGTAGCTCACCAAGCGCGTAATTCCGGACCAGAGTGAACAGCCACGCCCGGAAGGGTTGGCTGCGCCGCTCGTAACGGCCGAGGGCCTCGAGCGCCTTCGTGAACACCTGCTGCGCACCGTCCTCGGCCTCATCGGAGTTCCTCAGAAGGACTCGCAGATAGCCGTACACGCGATCGAAGTACCGTGAGTAGAGCGCGCCGAAGGCCTCCCGATCGCCCGACTGGACGCGGTTCACCAGCCCCGCCGTATCGAGGTCCTCCGCCTCATCGGTTGACGGCCCCGAGCGTTTGATGAAGATGAGTTGGTGGGCGTGGCGCCGGGCTCGACCCGGGAGTGGGAGCGGCTCGACCCGGGCGACGGTCGCCCTACGCTCTCCCGCGCGGCGCCCCCCGACGCCCCGAATCCGGCGTCGCTCCTCGGTTGCGGCAGGGGGCCCGTCCGGGCGCTGGCGTCGCTCGCCGCGTGTGCGGCGCTCGCGGCCCCGGCGCTCGACCAGAACCTCGACGTCGGGCCGGGCCGCAAAATGCTGTCGAAGCACGTCGTGGAGCTCGGACGCGAGCTCGAACGGGATCAGGCAGTAGGTAACGCTGCGCTTTCCAGTTCCTTCGCCAAGCCGTCCATCTCGTTTTCTGCCTTCCATGGCGCGCCGAATTCATGCTACGCCCCGCGTCTCAATCGCGCTAGCCCTCGCGGGCTGCACCGGCTGACGATGCCAGTCTGCGCCCCATATTCGTCACTCGCTACGTGGCCGCGGGCATGCACGTCGTTCGCTCGACCGAACCAAGCGAGGGTTGGCCGGTCTGGCGAAGCGTGCCTCCGCCTAGCCGGGGCGCTGGCAGAATGCGCGCGATGTCTCCTCGAGATGGTGGCAAGCCGATCGTGATCATCGGTGGCGGTCTCGCCGGAGGCAACGCAGCGGCAACTCTGCGCAATGAGGGCTTTCAGGGCCGAGTCGTGCTCATCGGCCGGGAGCCGGGCATCCCTTACGGTCGTCCTCCGCTATCCAAGACCTACCTCCGGTCGGAGGAGGATCTCGACGGCTGGTATGTCAGACCTCCCGATTGGTATGCGAAGCGCGAGGTCGAAAGGCTCGTCGAGTCGAGCGTTGTCACCGTGGATCCCGCCGCGCACAACGTGGTCTTGGACTCGGGCCAGGAGATCGAGTATCAGAAGGTTCTGATAGCCACCGGAGGACGGAACCGGCGGCTTGAGGTTCCCGGGGTTGAGCTGCCCGGGATCCATCAGCTTCGCACGGTGGCGGAGTGCGATGCGATCAAGCGCGAGGCCGTGGCGAGTCGGCATGCGATCGTGGTGGGCATGGGCTTCATCGGCTGCGAGGTGGCAGCCTCCTTGACGCAGCTCGGGGTTCGGGTGACCGCGACCTTTCCTCAGAGCGTGCCCCTCGAAAAGGTTCTGGGCAAGGAGGTCGGCGCGGTGATCGGCGCGTTTCATCGCGCGAACGGCGTCGAGCTATTGCCCGAAAGTCGGATCACTGCCTTTGAGGGGACCGAACGCTTGGAAGCGGCCGTGACCGCTAACGGCGATCGTGTCCCGTGCGACTTCGCGGTCGTCGGCATCGGGATCGAGCCCGACGTACCGACCTTCGCGTCAGCGGTCGCGCAGGAGAACGGGGTCCTGGTGGACGAGCTGTGTCGGGCCAGCGCCGCTGACGTCTACGCCGCCGGCGATGTCGCGAACCACCTCCACCCGGTTTTCGGACGAGTTCGTGTCGAGCACTTCAACAACGGCGAAAAGATGGGGCGCGCCGCGGCTAGGTCGATGCTTGGATCCACCTCACCATACGACTACATCCACAGCTTCTGGTCCGATCAGTACGACCACAAGCTCGAGTACGTCGGCCATACCACGAACTGGGACGAGTTCGTGGTCCGCGGGAGCCTGAAGGACGGAAGGCTGATTGGCTTCTACCTGCTGGAAGGACTGATGCAAGCAGCGGTCGGCCTCGACCGCGGAGGTGACCCCGAGTTGGACACTGACTCGGAGATGGCGGCATGCGCCCGCCTCGTTGGCATGCGAGCCCGACCTGCCGGTGGCCAGCTCGCCGACGAGCGTGTGGAGCTGTGGTCGCTCCACAATGAGGCGTAGGGGACGCCCGCGCTAGGCGTTCGAGAAGAGGGGGATGTTCGCCCCGCTGGCCGGCGCGAGGGCGCTGTCAAGCAGCGCGACGATCAGCTCGGCGACATCGCCGGGGGTGAGGCCGGGACGCAGCTCGGGATTGGCCTGACGCAGCATCTGGGTGTCGACGGCGCCCGGACTCAGGCAAATGGCGCTGATGCCGTGCTCCTTGCCCTCCGCTGCGATCGCCTCCGTGAGGCCGATGACTCCGTACTTGGAGACGTTGTATGCGGTCAGCCCCGGGAACTTCTCGGTGGCGTAGACGCCGGAGAGCGAGGCGATGTTGACGATGCGCCCTTCGCCGCGCTTGCGCATGGCAGCGAACGCCGCGCGACAACAGAGGAACGAGCCGGTCAGGTTGACGCCAAGCGTTTCTGCCCACATCTCCGGCGTTGTTCGGGCGAATGGCGCGGACTTCAGTACGCCGGCCGCACAGACGAGAGCCGCCAGGCTTCCCACCCCGTCGACGGCCGCGAAAAGGCGCTCGACCTCGTCGACGTCGCTGACGTCCGTCTGCGCCGGTGTCGCCTCGCCACCGCTGTCACGGATGCGTCCGGCGACGCCGTCGAGGGCTTCGCGGTCGCGGGCGGCGAGCACGACATGAGCGCCGGCCGCCGCCATGGCCTCGGCGGTGGCGGCTCCGATCCCGCGGCTGGCCCCCGTGACCACCGCCAACCGTCCCGCAAGCCAATGACTGGACTCAACCACGGACCGAGGCCCCGGCACGAGCGCCAACAACTCGCCGGTACAGGTGTTCGTGAGCCTCGAGGCTCCGCTCGAGATCCAGGTCGCGTTCGGCATGGGTGCGGCACTCCGAGCGCGATAGCCCGGTCGTCCTCCTGACGGCGTCGGCTGCGGCATGGAGGTCGCCGGGAGCGACCAGGAAGCCTGTCAGCTCGTTGATAATCACCTCGCCGAGTGCGCCGCGCTTGAAGGCGACGACGGGAGTCCCGCACGCCTGCGCTTCGGCGGCGACCATGCCGAACGGCTCCTCCCACATTGCGGGGCACAGAACGACGGCAGCCCGAGCCATTGCGTCCCAGAGAGACGATCGCGGCACTGCTGGATGAATGCCGACGCCCCGCTCGGTCCGGCGCGGGTCGATCCGCTCTCTTGCGTATTCGGCGTCATAGCTGTCGCCGTAAACATCGATACGCGCTCCTGCCGCCTGGGCGATGTCGATGGCTTCCGCCGCTCCCTTCTCTGGGCTCAACCTGCCGGCGAAGACGGCGCCCTCCCCTCCTCTCGGCGACCAGTTGATGAGGCCCGTCGGCACGCAAGGCGGGAGGATCGCGTCGACCGGGACGACCCGGCGCCAGGCGCTCGCCTGGAACACGGAGACGCCGGCAACCGTCGGCGGTGGGTCGCCTCGCGCCGCGTGACGAAGCGCAGCAGCGACCCCGGCGTACGGGGGTAGGTGGAGCGTGTGCACGACCGGCGCGTGCAGCGCGATGGCGAGCCTGATCGCGGGCGCGTCGAAGGCGTGGTTGTGAATGACGTCGTATCGGTCGTCACGCACAGCGGAGTAGACGCGGGCGAACGCGCTCTCGGCCGTGGACGGCTCGCGATCGGCGGCGCCGGAAGCCCGGTAGAGCGTGGCGCTCAACGACCGGTGATCGACTCCGGTATCGATGACCGGAACGCCTGGTACATCCGATCCGGAGGCAGCGTAGAGATGCACGTCGTGACCTCTATCGATAAGCCCGCGCGCGAGGTCGGAGACGAAGGCCTGTGACCCACCACGCTGCGGCTCGCGAATGGCCGCAACGAGCGGCGCGATGAGGGCGATCTTCATCGCGCCATCACCTTGAAGGCAAGATCGCGCGGCGGGTTGATCCCCAGCAGCTCGTACGGAACCCGCCTTTCACCGAGGCGACGGACCTCCGCGGCCGCGCCCGGATAGAAGACCTCGGCCAGCTCAGCCGCCTCTTCGTGGCTGGCGAACTCGACAAACATCTCGCCCGCGAAGCTCACGTACCGGTAACCGTGGGCGGCGAGCCACTCGACGTTGTTCGGCCAGACGATGACGACGCAGCCACTTGGCCTGCAGACCCGCTCCATCTCCGCCAAGCCGGTCTCGCCGCCATGAGCTGTGGCGGGCGTGAAAGCCGAGCATGCGACAACCAGGTCGGCGCAGTCGTCGGTCACCGGCAGGTCGTCGAAGAAGCCGTGGGTCACCCGGACGCGATGCCGAGGGTCCACTCGTAAGAGCTTCCGATTCAGGAGCTGGCGCAAGGGCGCCGCGGGTTCGACCGCAATGACCTCCTGCGCACGCTGGATGAGCCCGAGCGTCAGCCGACCCGTACCCGCGCCGACCTCGACGATCCGCTCGACGTCGTCAGGCAGCCACCCGAGCACGCCCGGGTGGAGCCGCTCCGCGCTGACGAGCCGGTCATAGAGCTCCGGTTCGAGCCGGTAAAGCAGTTCCCAGGCCAAGGAGACGTCGGTTTGTGGATCGCTGCCCCCTCGCGGAACGAACCGCCTCGTCTCATCTCGGGTGAGGACGCTGAGGTCCGCAGTGGTGTAGCGCCTTCGCACCTCCCGCCCCCGCCGTCGCGGCGTCTCAGGCGTGATCACCAACTTCGGCCCAGTTCTTGTCGGTCTCCCACAGGCGGACCGAGCGGAGCAACCCCTCCGGGAGCTCCGAGCGGATCCGCTCCCAGAACGCCAGGGCGAGGTTCTCGGCCGTCGGGATACACCCCTGCAGCCACGGCACATCGGTATTCAGGTTGCGGTGGTCCACGTCCTGGATGACGCGCCGACAGATCACATCCGAAAGCTGCTTCAGGTCCAGGACGTAACCGGTGGCATCTTGGATTTCGCCGGCCACGACGACCTCGAGGACATAGTTGTGCCCGTGCAGATTCGCGCACTTCCCAAAGAGGCGCTCATTCTCCTCGTCGGATCTGTCAGGGTCGCGCAGTTGGTGGGCCGCATTGAACGACTCACGGCGACTCACCAGCACGGTCGTCGAGCTGGCCTTTGGCCTTCGGTCGGCGGCGGCCGTCTCTGCATCTGTCACATCCTGATACGCCACAACGACTCTCCTAACTCATAGACCCGTCACGATCGTACTTCTTCCCTCTCGCCGGCTGGTTGGGGTGCCCGGATATGGCACGACCATGGGATGTGGCGGCTGGCTGATCCGCGCCTGTCGCCTCCCTACGGCGCCGCTCAGCCCGACGGAGGCGGCGGCGAGGCGGAGGCACGGTTCGCCAGGCTCGGCCAACTCTCGATCGGGTCGGTCGAGCGAACGACGTGCATGCCCGCCGCCGCGTAGCGCTCGAAGGCGGCATCCGCCTCATCCGTGTAGTCGACGACGCCCGGCACGACGACCGGAGACGTGCAGTCCTCGAGCAGGTAGGTGCGCTCGGCAAGCCGCTCCCCTGCGACCTCGTCCTCCAGGAGGTCATCGATGGTCCACGCCATGCAGTGGCTCTTCGCCTGTCCGGCCACCACGACGGCATCGAACGTGAGCAGCTTGCCGATCAGCTCGGTGTTCTTCCCCCCGAGGCGATCCCCGTCCGGTCCCTCGGTCACCTCGGGGCCGAGCATCGAATAGTGCTCGGTGAGCGGGTTGTCCCCCTTGACCTGGAACTCGGGCTGGCTGTGCCGGGCGATGCCGTGGAAGAAGACCGCCTCCTCGACCGCCGAGACAAGCGCGTGCCCGATGCCACCGAGCATCGCGTGATAGGGCCAGATGGTCAGGTCGTACTTCCCACCCTCGGCCAGCCGCCGCGTGTAGTGGGCGAGGTGGCGCTCCGCGTACTCGAGATCGATCCCGAGGGCCTCGGCGACCACGGTGTTCATCCTCCAGCGTCCCGCCTCGACATCCTCGGCCGAGACGAGCGTGTAGGGAGCGGGGTGGTTGCCCTGCTCGTCGACGAGCCAGATCGCGTGGAAGACCTGCATCGCATGGTGCGTGTCGAGGCTCGGAAAGATCTGCGTGATCGTGCCTAGGTTGCGGTACACGAACTCGCACAGGCGCCTGGCGTCGTCGACCGCGCCCGTGCCCGAGCGCCCAGCGACGAAGAGCTCGAAGTCCGGGATGCAGAACGTGTTCTGGACGTCGATGGCGAGGAGGCAGAGGCGAAAGGAGTCCTCGGCGGCAGGGCTCAGGCCGTGCTTCTCGGCCCACGCCGGCGCCTCGCGCGCGCGGTCCTCGTACGGGACTCGCCAGACCTCGCCGACCCGGTTCGGATCGAAGTGCGCAGGGAGCGGAAGCTGACGCATGCCCCCGGAGTTTCGCAATCGCGTGGAAGCGAGCGCGATGCGCTACATCGCTTGACTAAGCCATGCCGGAGGCAGGATTCGAACCTCAGCGAGCCCGGAGGGCGAGCGGTGGCGCAGGTTCCCTGCCGAAGGCCGGATGCCGGAGGCAGGATTCGAACCTGCGACACGCGGATTATGATTCCGCGCCGCTGTTTTCGGAGGTCTTGCTGCTCCGCGTTTTGCCCGCTAATTCGCGGTTTCGGGCGATTTGACGGGAGTCGGCTCCTCGGCGGTTTGCGGGTGTTGCCTTGCCCACCCCTTGCCCACCTGTCCCGAGGTCGACCGTGGATCGCCGCGGGCACACCGGCCGGTATCGCCTGCATCGTTAGGCGCCGCCGATGTTTCGTATTACAATTCCCCGGTGGAGATCCATCCGTCGGCTCCCAAGCACGGCGTCGCCGACGAGGACATCGAGCACGCAGCAACGAACGCGATGACGATCGACGAGCAAGAAGACGACACTCGCCTGTACCTAGGTCCGTCCCGTAGCGCGGAGCTCTTGGAGGTGGTCACGATCGTCCGTGCCGATGGCTCGGAGCTCGCGATCCATGCAATGAGGTTGCGGCCGAAGTACAAGCGTCTTCTGCCGGGGGGTTGAGGATGGCGAAGGAGAAGGGCTACGGAAAGAGCGCGAGCGGCAAGCCGATCACCGAGGAGATGGTCGCCGAGCTCGCCGAGAAGGCCGAGGCGGGCTATGACGTCGAGGAGACGCTACGCCGGCGCCCCGGGCGCCCATCACTGGGCTCGGCACCCGCCAGCGTTGAATCGGTACGCCTCGAGCCCGAGCTGCGAGAGGCTCTCGCCGAGAGGGCCGGGCGAGACCGCGAAACGACCTCCTCGGTGATCCGAAAGGCGCTGCGCAGGTATCTCGAGGTCGGCTGACTTCGACCGCGCTCAGCACCGAGCGCGACATGCTTTCGCTGTTGACTGTGCATCGAGCCGCGCTGCTCCTCCTCGCGCAAGGCAGCAGCGCCCAGGCACGGTGGGCCCGCTTCTGGTTGTCTCCGAAGCGGCAGCCGGATCCACGGGACGACCGGTCAGGTGATCGCGCGCTGCGCAGTCCCTGATTGCGGTCTTCTACTGATCGAAGCTGCGGGATTGATCCGATGCGCGGACGGTGCGGCTGGCGTAGACCGCAGTCCATGAAGCGTGTCGTCGTCGATCACTACGGTGGGCCCGAGGTCTTGAAGGTCGTAGAGGACGACGATCCTCGACCGGGTCATGGCGAGGTGCGCATCAGGGTGCTGGCGGCCGGGGTGTCGTTCACCGACGCGCTCATACGCGCCGGCACCTACTTCGGCGGCCCGAAGCCGCCGTTCACACCCGGCTACGAGCTCGTCGGCGTCGTCGAGGAGCTCGGCCCGGGCTGTTCGAGGCTGAAGAAGGGAGACCGCGTCGGCGTGCTGACGGTGTGGGGCGCAGACGCGGAGCGCGTCTGCATATCGGAGAAGTTCGCGGTCGCAGTGCCCGAGGACCTCGACCCGGCGGAGGTCGTGAGCCTCATCTTCCCGTACATGACGGCGTACCAGATGCTCCACCGTACGGCGAGGGTGATGCGTGGCGAAACGGTGCTCGTGCATGGCGCGGCCGGCAGGGTTGGCGTCGCGGCGCTCGAGCTCGGAGCGGTGGCTGGGCTACGCCTCATCGGGACCGCCTCAACTCGCGACCGCGAAGTCGTCGAGCGGCTCGGCGCGGTGTGGATCGACTACCGGAACGACGACTTCCTCGCTCGGGTGCGTGAGCTGACCGACGGCGAAGGTGTGGGCGTCGTGCTCGACGGGATCGGTGGCAAGGTGTCGCTGCGCTCCTTCCGCGCGCTACGGAAGGGCGATCCGATCACAGGAGATCCCGGCGGGATGCTGATCATGATCGGCGCCTACAACACGATGGTGCAGGGGCGCAAGAGCTGGCGAGGGTGGCTCGAGTGGTACCCCGCGACCGCGATCACCGTGCTGTGGGGCATGCTCTCGGCCCGGCGGCGGGTGAGCGGCTACCGGATCCAGATCCTGCGCATCCCGCACCAGGATTGGTTCCAGGAAGACTTCGACGTCCTGCTCGAACTGCTCCGTGAGGGCAAGATCCACCCGGTCGTCGCGGAGCGCCTGCCGTTCACTGAAGCGCGCCACGCGCACGAACTGCTGGAGAGCACGGCCGCGAAGGGAAAGCTAGTGCTCGTGCCGTAAGCCGATGAGGACGGTCGCCGATGGCGCTCGACGCACGTGATGATCAAGTAGCGCGGGTTGTGCCAAGTGGAGCTCGGCGAGTACCGCGGGCGCGCTACCTGCCCATCGCCGAGCACGGGCTGATCGGCGACCTGCACACGGTCGCGCTCGTCGGCACCGACGGGACGATCGACTGGTACTGCTGCCCGCGGTTCGACTCGCCGAGCGTCTTCGCTTCGATCCTCGACGCCGACCACGGGGGCCTGTTCCGCATCTCGCCCGACGGCGACGGCTGGAGCTCCAAGCAGCTCTATCTCCCCGACACCAACGTCCTGATCACGCGCTTCCTGATGCCCGACGGGGTGGGGGAGGTGCAGGACTTCATGCTCCCCCGCGCGCGGGCGAGGTGGCGCACCGCCACCACATGGTCCGCCGGATACTTGCCGTGCGCGGGCAGATGCGCTTCGTCGTCGCTCCGGGGGATGGCGGTTGCCGGCAGCGGTCTTGGCGCTCTTCGGGGTCGCCTTCTCGTTCTCGGCTTTCGTCATCGGCCCGGCGATCAATGGCGGCGATTCTGGCTCGAGTGCGTCGCAGGGCACCTCCAACACCCCCGGGGAGGTGAGCGGCCATGAAGCGCACCACTAGAACGACTTGGCTTACCACGGCGGCGGTTGGCGGTTTGGCCGTGGCGGCGCTGCTCGGAGCACCGATTGCGAGCGCCGCTGAGCAGGGCGAGGTGGAGCGTGGGGCGGCAATCCTCGGCGCGGTTCAAAACAACCAACGAACGTGCGCGGACCTCACGAACGCGGATTTCGAGGCTGTAGGTGAGTTCGCGATGCAGCGGATGGTCGGCTCGGCTCGAACCCACGAGGCGATGGATCGAGCGATGACGCAGATGATGGGCCCGAGTGGGCTGGACTCGATGCACCGTTACCTTGGACAGCGCTTCAGCGGCTGCGCGAGCGGCCCGGCCCCCCATGGCATCACGGGGATCATGGGGATGATGGGGTTAATGAACGGGGCCGGTCGAGGCTACGGCCCTGGAATGATGGGCGGGCGCTTCGGTCCAGGAAGCGCCTACGACCCTGGAATGATGGGCGGGGCCTTTGGTACTCGCGGCAACCATCACGACGACGGCTGGAGCTCGGCGGCCACCGTCATCCTGATCGGCGTTCTGCTTCTTCTTCTGGCCGGGGCGGCCGTTGCGTCCCGCCGACGCAGCTGGAAGCCTGCGACGGGCGGCGCAGTCGAGATTCTGGAGCGGCGCTTCGCCACCGGCGAAATTGACAGCGAGGAATACCGGCGCCGCCGGGCAGCCCTCGGCGGGAGGCAATGAGAACGGAAGGTGGATGAGATGAGTCAGGTCAAGCATTTCTCCAAGCATCTGCTGATGTGCGCGCCGATGCTGGTCATCGCGGTGGTGTTGTTGGCCAGCGGCGTGGGAATCGTCGCGATACTGCCCGTGCTTGCGTGCGTCCTCATGATGACGCTGATGATGGGGGCAATGGGCCGGGGCGACGGCCACGGCCCGCAGGGGTGAGTGGTGATGTTGAAAGGCAGGGGTGAGTGGTGATGTTGAATCGCCCCACCTCGACCATTGAGGAGACAGCGAGATGAACGCCATTGCGACTGCGCAGCTTCTCGTCGCTGACAACGACTGGAATCACATGGGCGGAGGTGCCTGGGTCCTGATGGGTCTCGGCATGATCATCTTCTGGGGGCTCGTGATCTTCGGCGTGGTCTGGCTGGTGCGGAGTCTGACCGACCACCGCGCCCAGGGACTGACCCGCATCCGCGAGCCGAGCGCGCTCGAGGTCCTCGATCTCAAGCTGGCGGAGGGCTCGATCAGCATCGAGGACTACCGCGAACGGCGGCGAATCTTGACCGGCGAGGCCAAAGAGAACTAGTCTCAGGGTCGACCGCAAATGGAGTCGACCCAGTTACCCGCGACCCCCGGCTCCCGCGTTTGGGGCTGGCTAGACGATCGCCTCGGCATCGGCGGCCTGCGCTACCCGGTTCCTCGCCAATCTACCTGGCCCAGTTCTACGACCCCACCGAGGCCCGGGCGCATATCAGCGTCACCTACATCACCGACACCGCCTTCGCCGGGGAGCTGATCCGAAGCCTCCACTACTGGCTGGCGACGATCTTCCTCGTCACCTTGGTGTTGCACATGATCCGCACCTTCGTCACCGCCGCCTACAAGCCGCCGCGCGAGTTCATCTGGATCACCGGGATCCTGCTGTTCATCCTCGCCGCCGGGCTTCTGTTCAGCGGCACGGTGCTGAAGCAAGACCAGGAGGCGGTCGAGGCGCTGGATCACAATCTCGAGATAGCGAAGATCTTCGGCTTCCTCGGCTTCTGGTTCTCCTCGGACTTCACCAACAACATCTCGGTCGTCACCCGCCTCTACATCGCCCACGTCTCGATCCTGCCGCTGATCGTCGCCGTCGTGATCGCCGTCCACATGCTCTTGATCAAGCGCCACCGGATCTCGCCGCTTCCCTGGGGCACACCGTCCGAGGTGGCCGCCCGCGAGCGCGAGGAGCACGCCGAGACCTTCACCAGCCACCTGGCCCACATCGGCAAGTGGGCGCTCGTCCTCCTCGGCGTCGCGCTGCTCCTCGCCGGGCTCGCCCCGGCGGCCCTCGGCCCCGCCGGAGTCGAGGGGATCGAGATCACCAAGCCACCGTGGTACTTCCTGTGGCTCTATCCGTGGGAGAACTGGATCGGTCTCCAGGCCCTCTACATCATCCCGGCGATCCTCATCGGAGGGCTTCTTGCTCTGCCGTTCATCGACCGCTCGCCGGAGCGCGACCCCAGGCGACGCAACCTCTGGATCGCCCTGGGGCTAATCGTGATCCTGGCCTGGCTCGCGCTGACGATCTATGGCCACGTCACCGTCCCGGTCGAGCACGTGATGGAGTGAGATGCGACTCCGCCTGACAGCGAGCCTGATCGGGCTGGCGCTGCTGGTCCTGACGGCGGGCGCGCCTCTTGCGATAGCTCACGGGGGGAGCGAGATGGAGGTCGCAGACCTCAAGATCCAGCCAGCCAGCACCCTGGCCCAGCAGGCCCTGGCGGAGCTGCGGATCAGAAACGACACCGAGGAAGCGGCCGTGCGGCTTGATGCGGCGCTCGAGAGCAAGGACACGAGCGGCGTCGACATGGCCGTCTTGAAGAAGGCGACCGAGACGCTTGACCACGGTGATCCCCAGGGCGCGGTGCCCCTGATCGACGAAGCTCTCTCCCGGCCCCAAGGCGTCGAGCATGGAGCGGCGCTTCACGAAGCGGGACGGGAGTTCCAGCCGGCGACCGGTGGCCAGGAGATCGTGGCGATCATCGCCGGAGCATTCCTTGTACTCCTCGGCCTCCTCGCCCTACGTCCCTGGCGCCGCGCAGCCCGCGCCTAGTACCCGCGGCGCGTGCTTCGTGCGATCGGCTATTCAGGATGCGCCGTCGCAGCCTCCTCCGCCCGTCGGCGTAGGTAGGCCTCGGGCTCGACGGCCACGACCTCGCTGACCTCGTCGGGGTAATGAGCGAAGTTGAGCCCGGTCCCCGCTCCCACCTCGATCACGCGTCCCCGAAGGCCTACCAGGAGCTCCCGGCCATGCTCGGCTGCCCCTTGCGCCTCCACCTTCGGGGCCAGGCGCTCATAGAGCCGGGCAAAGAAGGGATGGTGGACCTGTTCAGGCATGTGACTCGAGCGAGCGTATTGAAGCCTCGAGGAACGCCGCAGCACAGACGCGAAGGCTACGTGGGCCGCTTCGAGTTGCCGCTTACTACGGAGCCAGATTCCGTTGCCTACCCGGATGCTCCACCAGGGTGCCGGCAATAGCGTCTTTCCTGCAGACACAGCGACTCAGCGAGGGGGAAGAGCCATGATGGATTGGAGCGCAGCAGGTTGGATCGTGATGGGCCTCGGGATGGTGTTGTTCTGGGGGCTGGTGATCTTCGGCATCGTCTGGATTGTGCGAACGCTGGCGGGCGATGATCACCGGGGCTCGGAGCGTCACGAGGCTACGGCCGAGCGAAGCCCGATCGAGACGCTCGATCGCAGCCTCGCCGAGGGCACGGTCGACGTCGAGGACTACAAGGAGCGGCGTCGGGTGCTGACCGGCTCCACCTAGGGAGCTGCCAGGCGGTCGGCTTCGCCGAAACGCGCCGCCAGCTCTTCGCTTTCGGGACGCATCCGGAACATAATTCACTCGGCCGTCCCTGGATCGATCCGCAGCACATGACTTGCTAGAGCCATTTCTGAGATGCCGGAGGAGGGATTCGAACCCACGGCCTTCGGATTATGATTCCGCGCCGTAGGTTGCGGGGGTCTGCGGCTGTTCCGCGTTTTGGCCGCTACTCGGCAGATTTCGGGCGATCGGACGGCTCTCGGCTTTCGGCGGTTTGTGGATGCTGCCTTGCCCATCCCTTGCCCACCTGGAGACCGATTCCGCTTCTGCCTTTCGCGGATTGGAGGCGCACTGAGGCGCAGCTGGTCCACGCCTCCTTCTCGTCCAGAGCAGGTACCTGTGACTCGCCGCTGAAGTGCCTGCTTTGCGGCGAAGGCAGAAGCGCCCCGAGAGAGAGCGCGGCGCTCCTCCTTCGCCGTCGTCGTCCAGGCGCGGCCAGCGGCTAGCGCCGTCTCCACCACCCGCGGACCGAAGCAAACGACGCGGCCACTTTCGGCGTCCTGGCGCCGCCCTGACCGGCGATTCGAGTGGAGCCCCGTGAGAGGCTAAGCGACGCATGATTGGGTCCACCACGGAGAGTCCTTGATGTTCGAGCGCTGGTATCGGTGGCGCGGTCCCACCTACCCGCGTGCTGCGCTCGGTGCAGCGCTTCGCTTCGAGTATCTGGTCGTAGCCAGTGGCCCCTTAGTCCTGGGCCTCTTCGTTCCGATCGCGTCGGACGAGATGCTCGTGCTCGTTGCCGCGGCGCTCGCCATGCAGGAGGCATACGCCCAGCTGACGATCCGCTATTTCCGTGATCGGCTCCAATCGGTCACCAGCTGGATCAGTGGGACCCGCGACGAGGAGACCGCCGTCGCCGCCTGGAGGGATGCGGCCTCGGCGCCGTACCGTCTGCTCCGCCTTTCGTGGCGCGGCGGCTATCCGTTTCCGCTCAGCTTCGCCTGGTCGCTGTTTGCGATCTGGTTCCTGGACCAGCCCGCCTGGGGCATCCCGATCCTCTACGCCGGCGCGCTCCTGCTGATCACCTACGGCAACTTCGTCATCTTCCTCAACATGGAACGCGCGATGCAGCCGGTGCTCGACGACATCGCGGCCGAGCTCTCCGACGAGGTCGAGGTCGAGGCCGAGACGCTGTCGCTTCGCCGGCGGATGCTGGCCACACTTCCGCCGATCACGGCCGGTGTCGCGGTGCTCGCGGTCGGTCTCTTTCAGGAGGGCGAGCCTGGGCTCGACGGACTCGGTCTTGCGATCGCGGTCTCTGCGGCGATCGCGCTGACGGTGAATCTCCTGTTCACGGCACTCCTGGCGGACTCGGTGGTGTCGCCGATTCGCCGCCTGGAGAGGGCGACGGCGCGCGTGGGGTCGGGCGAGCTGTCGACGCGAGTCCCGGTCTCCTCCGCGGACGAGACCGGGACCCTCACGCGGGCCTTCAACCAGATGGTGTCGGGGCTTCAGGACCGTGAGCGCCTGCGTGAGGCCTTCGGAACGTTCGTCGATCCCCACCTGACCGAGCGCGTCCTCGAGGAGGGGACCGACCTAGCCGGCGAGGAGGTGGAGGTCTCGCTCCTCTTCATGGACATCCGTGGCTTCACCACGTATTCGGAGCGGGCCGCGGCACGCGCCGTGGTCGCTCGCCTCAACGACCTCTACGGGGAGGTCGTGCCCGTGATCCTGCGCCACGGCGGCCACGCGAATAAGTTCATCGGCGACGGGTTGCTGGCGGTCTTCGGGGCCCCAGACCGCCTTAACGACCACGCCGACCGGGCGGTCGCCGCCGGGCTCCAGATCGCGCGCACCGTCGGCGAGCGCTACCACGGCGAACTGCGGATCGGAGTCGGCATCAATTCAGGACGCGTCGTCGTGGGAACTATCGGCGGCGGGGGGAGGCTCGACTTCACCGTCATCGGCGACCCTGTGAACACGGCAGCGCGGGTCGAGTCGGCGACCCGTCAGACGGACGACGACGTCCTGATCACCGAGGCGACGCGTTCGCTGCTGCGGAGCGACCTCGGCGAGTGGGAGGAGCGCCCACCCGTTCCACTCAAGGGAAAGGAGCAGGTCATCCGGCTCTACGCACCGGCCCAGGCCCGGGTCGCCGCGATCGACGCTGATCACGATGCCTGACGCCGCAGACGGGCCCAGCGTGACCAGCGCACGCGAAAAGTACCGCGGGATCGCCCGGACCTACGACCTCCGGCTGACCACAGGTCGGGAATTTCACCGCCGCGCCGTCGCCCGCCTCGCCCCGCGGCCTGGCGAACGCATCGTCGACGTCGGCTGCGGGACAGGACTCTCGTTCCCGATGATCGAGGCGGGGATCGGGCCAGAGGGCCACCTCCTCGGGCTCGAGCTCAGCCTGGAGATGCTCGAGCAGGCTCGGCGCCGCGTCGAGCAGCATGGGTGGCGGAACGTGACGCTGATCGAGTCTGCGGCGCAGGACGCCCGGCTCCCCGGCGATCTGAACGCCGCCCTCTTCGTCCTCACGCACGACATCGTCCGGTCCCGCGACGCCCTCGGGAACGTGATCTCGGCTCTGCGCCCGGGCGGCCGCGTCGTGGCGTGCGGAAGCAAGCGCCCGTCACGCTGGCTCTGGCCGCTTCGCGCCTACGTGAAGCTGAAGGCCCGCCGCTACGTGACGACGTTCGAGGGCTTCGATCGGCCCTGGACCATCCTCTCGGAGCTGCTCCCGGACCTCGAGGTCGAGCCGATTCTCATGGGCGCCGCCTACCTGGCCTGGGGAACGGTGCGTGACGCAAGGGCCCGTCAGACGTAGTGCGATTGTGAGGCCGGTCCTGACGGCGTGCGCGCTTCTGCTCGCGAGCTCGCTGATCGCATGCGGCGGCGGGCCCACGGAGGACCCAGAGATGACCGTCGCCAAGGCGGCGCGACGGACCTTCGACCGAGAGCCAAGCGCGCTCACGCTGGAGGTCAGAAGCCCGGATGCGTGGTGGCACGGGAGAGGCGATGTCGACCTGGCCCGCGGCCGCTTCCGGCTGAAAGCGCGCGGCCCGCGAGGCGTGCTCGTCGGCCCCCGCAGCGCAACGGTCGTCGGCACCTCCGGCGAGGGGTACGAGACGACGTTTCAGGTCTTTCCGCATGGCGGGTTCATCGACCCGGGCAGCGATCGGCCGTGCTGGTTCAACCCGCATCTTCCGGTCGGCTCAAGCCACGACACCCTGAGCGTCGAGGAGAGCGTCCGGCTGACCGGAGCGATCGTCGAGAGCCTGCGCCATGAGATCGCAAGCGCGGCGGCGACCGGCGACGGCGTCTACACCGCCTCCCTGAAGCCCCCAGCGACCCGTCCGCGGGAGGACTTCCACGAGACGAAGCGGCGCGTGTGGGGCGACCGGAAGCTGCTGCTCAGAGCTCAGGGACCCATCCGGGTGGTCGTCTCCGATGGCGGAAGGATCGCGTCGCTTGACGTGAGGCTGCGCGACTACCACCCCGGGGCGCAGTTCCGCAAGCCGTCGCCGGTGCCCGTGTCGATCAAGGCGACCTTGGCGCCGACCGATTACCGGCTCATCCTCCACCCGCCTCACTGCCAGGCCCTGGAGTAGAGACGCTCCGGCCGGCACCCAACTGCTACGCGCCGCAAAGCAGGAGTGGCGCTCTGCGGGAGACCGGCAGTCGTCACCGATCGGCGCCGGCCACCGGGTGGTCCCGCGCCCAAGCGACGATGTTCTCGGAGTCGGCGATGACCTGCCCGTCATCGAGGACGAGGACCGGGACGTAGCTTTGCCCAGTGAGCCGCTTGGCCTCCCTGCGGCCCTGCGTGAAGTCAGGCAGAAACGAGAAGCCGTACGACCTCACCACATTCGGCGAGTGGCCGGCCTCCTTGAGCGCGTCGTGGGCCTTCTTGCACGGATGAGCGTTGGGGTACCACGAGGCGTTTCGCCTCGGCCACGGGACCGGGAAGGTTCCCCAGCAGACGTACAGCTTCACGAATCGGTTATAGCTGATCGGCTGCGATCGGCTCATAGGCGTTCCGGGTGAAAGCGAGCGTGTCGGGGGTCAGTGCGAGACGCCTGCTCCGGACGAGGAGCAGCAGCCTTGGCCGTGGTGCTGTGACGCCTCCTTCCGCGGTGAGGCGATAGCGCAGGGACGTGAGAACGGGCGCTGTTTCATGCCGGAGGCAGGATTCGAACCTGCGACACGCGGATTATGATTCCGCTGCTCTAACCCCTGAGCTACTCCGGCGGGATTCTTGATCGTAGCGGCGAGGGCATTGGGTTCCCTCCCGCGTTGAGGCCACAAATATGGCCACAAATCGGGAGGGGGCTTTCGCGGATGTCCGAACCCGAGGAGCCAGCCTCTAGGCTGCGACGATGAGCGACCTGGAGCGTGCAGTTACCGCCGTGGTGCGGGAATGCCTCGGCGTCCAGGACGGCGAGGAGGTGCTCGTCGTCTCCGATCAGGCCACCCGCGGGATCGGGGAGCGGCTTCGGCACGAGGCGGAAGAGGCCGGCGCCGAAGCGGTTCTGGCGCTGATGGCCGAGCGCGAGTCGCACGGCGCAGAGCCGCCGGGCACGATCGCCGCCGCGATGCTCAAGGCGGATGTCGTCATGGTGCCGACCGTGCAGTCGCTCTCACACACCGCGGCGCGCAAGGCCGCCACGGACGCGGGGGCGCGGATCGCGACGCTCCCCGGTGTGACCGAGGAGATGCTCGCGCGGGTGATGAGCGCGGACATGCAGGAGATTCGCCGGCGCGGTAACGCGCTCGCGGAGGTCCTGACCGAGGGCGCGCAGGCGCACATCACCAGCGCCGATGGCTCGGATCTGCGGCTCAGCCTCGAGGGACGGACCGGGATCCCCGACGACGGCGACCTGACGAGACCCGGCGCATTCGGAAACCTGCCGTGTGGCGAGGGATTCATCTCGCCCCGTCAGTACGAGGGCGACGGCCGTTTGGTGGTCGACGGCACGATCGCCTCGGTGGGCAGGGTGAGCGAGCCCGCCGAGCTGACCGTGGAATCGGGGGCGCTCGTCTCGGCCACCGGCAGGGAGGGGGAGAGGCTCATGGAGCTGCTCTCCGCGCACGGCCCGGAGGCGACGCACGTCGCCGAGCTGGGAATCGGTACGAACGAGAAGGCGATCCTCAGCGGCGAGCTGCTGGAGGACGAGAAGATCCTCGGCACCGTCCACGTGGCCTTCGGCGCCTCCGCGGCGATCGGCGGCGAGATCCAGGTGCCCGTTCATCTCGACTGCGTCGTGATGAGGCCAGGTCTCACGGTGGACGGCCAGGCCGTGGTGCGCGACGGCGAGCTCCTGGTCTAAGGGCCAATGCTCCTCGCGGTCCCGAACTTCTCCGAGGGGCGCAAGGGCGGCCGCATCGACGCGATCTCCAGCGCCTTCGCCACCGGCGCGGCCCTGCTCGACACGCACTCGGACGCGGTCCACAATCGGACCGTGCTGACGCTGAGCGCCCCGCCGGGCTCGCTCGCGGGCGCCCTCGTCAACGGGGCTCGCGCGTGCGTGGAGGAGATCGACATGCGGCGCCACGACGGCGCCCACCCCTGCATCGGGGCGCTCGACGTCTGCCCGGTTGTGTGGCTAAACGACGCAGACCGCGACGCCGCGCGCGAGGAGGCCCTCTCGGCGGCCCGCCGTATCGGGGCCAAGGCGGAGGTGCCCGTATTCCTCTACGGGGACCTGGCCAAGCATCCCTCCCATCGCGAGCGCGCGTTCTTTCGCGAAGGGGGACCGGTCGAGCTCGGCGCCCGTATGGCCTCAGGCGAGTTGCGGCCGGACTTTGGGCCTGCCGAGCCACACCCAAGCGCCGGCGCAACGCTTGTCACGGCACGCCCGCCGCTGGCGGCTTTCAACCTCGAGCTCGAGGAAGCGAGGATCGATGTTGCGCGAGCCATCGCGTCGAGGCTTCGCGAGTCCGGGGGCGGACCGCCGGGTCTGCGCGCGATCGGCATCGACCTCGACAGGGGTCGCGCCCAGGTGTCGACCAACGTCCACGACCCGATCGCCGTTCCGCTGGCGCAGGTGGTCGAGCGGGTCCGCGAGCTGGCAGCGCCCCACGGCGCGAGTATCGCCTCGGCGGAGATCGTCGGCCTGGTCCCCGAGGCGGCCCTGGCGAACTGGCCTGAGGACATTCCCCTACCGGACTTCGACCCGGCCAAGCACGTCATCGAGCGCCGGGTGCAGGTCTAGGGACGACGGCCGTCGACCCCGGCCGCCGCTACTCAGCCTGACCGAACGCCTTGATCTCCTCGAGCTCCTCCGGGGTGAGCTCGCGCGGGGTCTCGCCGCGAGCCACCTTCTCGCTCTGGACGTGGTGTTGGATCTCGTCGACGATCTCGGGGTTCGCCAGCGTGCTCACGTCTCCGACCTCGGCGAAGTTGGAGATCCCGGCGATGACCCTGCGCATGATCTTCCCGGAGCGGGTCTTCGGCATGTCGCTGACGATCCAGACGGTCTTCGGTCGCGCGATTTTCCCGATCTCGTTCTCGATCGCTTTGGTCACCTTCTCCTCGATCTCCTTGCTCGGGCTGAGCCCCGGCTTCAGCGAGACATACATCTCGACCGCCCGGCCGCGAAGCTCGTCCATCACTGGGACGGCGGCGGCCTCGGCCACCTCGTCGACGGTGATGGTCGCTGACTCCAGCTCCTTGGTCCCCAGTCGGTGCCCGGCCACGTTGATCACGTCGTCGACCCGTCCGAGGATCCGGAAGTAGCCGTCGGCGGCTTGCACAGCGCCGTCGCCGGCGAAGTACGGCCAGTCGTGCCAGTCCTTGCTGTCGGGGTCCCGGCAGTACTTCTCGTAGTAGGTCTCCACGAACCGCTCCGGCTGGCCCCAGATACCCTGGAAGATGCCGGGCCACGGGTTGCGGATGCAGATGTTGCCGGCCGTGCCGCTGCCGGCCTCCACCTCGTCACCGTTCTCGTCGTAGATCACGGGGTAGACCCCGAGGACCCCCGGGCCGCAGCTCCCGGGCTTCATCGGCTGGAGGGCGGGCAGGGTGCTGCCCAAAAATCCGCCGTTCTCCGTTTGCCACCAGGTGTCGACGATCACCGCCTCGTCTTTCCCGACGACATCGTGGTACCAGCGCCAGACCTCCGGCTCGATCGGCTCGCCCACCGTCGTCATGTGCTTGAAGTGGTAGTCGTACCTCTGCGGCTCGTCCGGCCCGAGCTTGCGCAGCATGCGAATCGTCGTGGGCGCAGTGTGGAAGATGTTCACCCCGAGCCGCTCGGCGATCCGCCAGGGACGACCGGCATCCGGGTACGTCGGCACGCCCTCGTACATCACGCTCGTTGTCCCGAGAGCCAACGGCCCGTAGACGATGTAGGAGTGCCCGGTGATCCACCCGATGTCGGCGAAGCACCAGTACGTGTCGTCCGGGTGGATGTCCTGGTAGTACTTCGACGTACCGGCGACGTAGGCCAGATACCCGCCGGTGCTGTGCTCGCACCCCTTGGGTCGGCCCGTGGTGCCGCTCGTGTACATGAGAAACAGCGGCGCCTCGGCCGGCATCGAGACCGGATCGACCACCTGGCCGCGGTAGTCCTCCAGAACCTCGTCGACGAAGAAATCCCGCCCGTCGACCATTGGACTCTGTGATGCGTATTGCCCCGGGTGCCGCCGCCAGACCAGCACCTTGTCCACCTCGTGGCCCTGCCTGCGCGCTTCCTCCACCGCCTCGTCGGCCTTGGCCTTGTGGTCGATCAGCTCGCCGTTACGGTAGTAGCCGTCCATCGTCACCAGGATCTTGCTTTGCGAGTCGGCGATCCGCCCTCCGCACGCCGCACCGCTGAACCCGCCGAACACCTCGGAGTGGATGACGCCGAGACGGGCGCAGGCGAACATCGAGACCGGCAGCTCGGGGACCATCGGCAGGTGGAATGTGACGCGGTCCCCGGTCTCCACGCCGCCGGAGTCCCGCAGGAGCGCCGCGAACTCGTTCACCCGGTCGTAGAGCTCCTGGTACGTGATCTCCTGGGTGTCCTCGTCCTCCGGCTCGGGGATCCAGATGAAAGCCGCCTTGTCAGGCTTGGTCTCCAGGTGGCGGTCGACGCAGTTGACGCAAGCGTTCAGCCGGCCGCCAACGAACCACTTCCAAAACGGCGCGTTGCTGGTGTCGAGCATCGTGTCCCACCCGGCATCCCAGGTGAGGAGATCCGCGTATTCCTTGAAGCAGTCCGGGAAGTGCTCCTCGCTGAATCGCTCGAGTATGTCGGGGTCGGCCGCGTTCGCCTGCGCGATGAACTTTGCAGGAGGGTCGATGTACTCCTCCTCGCGCCAGTGAACGGCGATCTGTGCCTCGGAGACCACGTTCAAGGCAACATACTTGCCGAAAGCTGAGCCGGGCGCAGCCGCCGAACCGCGCAGATATCTTCCCTGACATGGCTCAGACGCGCAGGCGGCGCCGCAAGCACCGTGGCACCCAGTCCGGAAGCATCGACCGTCGCGGGCAGGCCCGTCCCCGCAGCCGCCAGGAGGCCCGCGCGCGCGCCCGCCAGCAGATGGGCTCCAAGCGCGACACCGCGCCCACGTGGGGAACCGCCGTCGGGCGCGGGCTGTTCGGCGCGGGGATCTTCTTCGCGTTGATCGTCCTCCTCTTCCATCAGGCGATCGCCCCATCGCTCGGCCTGGCGGCCGTGATGCTGCTCATCTACATCCCCATGGGCCACTACATGGATCGCTTCATGTACAGGCGCCGCCAGGCGGCGCGGCGCCGCGAGCGCGAGCGCAAGGCCGAGGGAGGCTGACGTGGACGTCCGCTCCTTCACCGTCGGACCGGTCGCCGAGAACTGCTACATCGCGCGGCGCGACGGCTCGGACCGCGGGCTGATCGTGGACCCCGGCGAGGAGCCCGAGTGCATCCTCGAGGCCGTCGAGGCGCTTGGGATCGCGGTGGAGGCGATCCTCATCACCCACTGCCACTTCGACCACATCGGCGCTGTGGCGCCGGTGGCGAGGGCGACGAGCGCGCCGGTCTGGTGCCCGCAGCTCGAGGTCCCGGTGCTCGCCGACATCATGTCCTTCGTCCCCTGGCCCGGCTTCGGCCCCTACGAGAGCTACGAGGCCGACGAGACCGTCTCCGGCGGCGAGCACCTGTCGCTGGCGGGGCTCGAGATCGACGTCGTCTTCACGCCCGGGCACAGCCCCGGGCACGTCACCTACGCGATCCCGGACGAGAACGCGCTGTTCTCGGGAGACGTCCTCTTCCAGGGCTCGGTTGGCCGAGTGGACCTGCCCGGAGGAGATTGGGGCACTCTGTTGGAGAGCATCCGGGGACTCGTCGACGGCTACCCGGAGGAGACGACGGTCTACCCGGGCCACATGGGGGTCACGACGCTCGGCGCCGAGCGCGCGAGCAACCCGTTTCTCGGCGAGCTCGCCCGGTAGCGGCTTGGTGAGTAACTAAGCTCGCGCCGGCATGAGTTCGCGCTTCCAGGCCCCGAAGGGCACCTTCGACGTGCTCCCCGGCGACGCCGCCGGGCGGGAGCTCGTGGAGCGCACCGCGCGCGAGCTCTTCGACCGCGCTGGATACGCCAGGATCGAGACGCCCGTCTTCGAGGACACCGAGCTGTTTGCGCGCGGCGTCGGCGCCTCCACGGACATCGTGCGCAAGGAGATGTTCACGTTCGAGGACCAGGGCGGACGCAGCGTCACCCTGCGGCCCGAGGGCACCGCGCCGATCGCGCGCGCCTACCTGGAGCACGGCATGCAGAAGCTGCCGCAGCCCGTGAAGCTGTGGTACGCGGGCCCGTTCTTCCGCCACGAGCGACCGCAGGCGGGGCGGTTCAGGCAGTTCAACCAGCTGGGAGCGGAGGCCATCGGCTCCGACTCGCCCCTCGTGGACGCGGAGCTCATCATGCTGCTCGACGAGCTCCTGCAAACCCTCGAGGTGCCGGCGCTGCGGCTGAAGCTCGGCAGCCTCGGCTCCCCGGAATCGCGCGCCGAGTACCGCGAGGAGCTGAAGGCCTTCCTGCGGGAGCACGAGGCCGAGCTGGCGAAGGACGTCCGCGAGCGCATCGACGAGAACCCGCTGCGCGCCTTCGACTCCAAGGACGAGGGAACGCGCGCGGCGATGGCGGAGGCCCCGACCATGCTCGATCGCCTCGACGAGGCCGACGCCGAGCACTTCGCAGCCGTGCGCAGGCTGCTGGACCAGGCGGGCATCTCCTATGAGCTCGACGGGACCCTCGTTCGCGGGCTCGACTACTACACCCGCACCGTGTTCGCGTTCGAGTCCGACGAGCTCGGCGCGCAGTCGGAGGTGGGCGGGGGCGGGCGCTACGACCGCCTGATCGAGCAGCTGGGCGGCCCGCCGACGCCGGCCGCCGGCTGGGCGGCGGGGATCGAGCGCATCCTGATGGCCCGCGGAAGCGAGGGCGAGCCGAGGGCGCACAACGTCTTCGTCGCGGCCGTCGATCCGCAACGCGAGCGCGCCCTTGCGCTCGTCACGGAGCTGCGCCAGGCGGGCGTTCGCGCCGAGCTGGACCTGGCGGGCCGCGGGCTCAAGGGCCAGATGAGGCACGCGGACCGGCTCGGCGCCGCCCACGCGGTGATCCTCGACGCCGACGGTTCGGCCCAGCTTCGCGACATGCGCTCGGGCGAGCAGCGGGAGATCGACCTGGCGAAGGTGACTGAGGAGCTCACGGCCCGGTGACCGGCGCCGCGCCTCGCTTTCCCGCCCTGCGTGCGAACTCCTACCGCGACGCGTGGTGCGGCCAGGTGCTGGCCGACCGCGTGGGCTCAGAGGTCAGGGTGGCGGGATGGGTGCACCGCAGACGCGATCACGGCGGCCTCGTGTTCGTGGACCTGCGGGACCGCACCGGCCTCGTGCAGCTCGTCTTCAACCCGGATGCGGCCGGCGATGCGTTCGCACTGGGTCACGAGCTGCGCTCCGAGGACGTGATCAGCGTCGGCGGCGAGGTAGTGCGCCGCTCGGAGGAGACGATCAACCCGGAGCTTCCCACCGGCGAGTTCGAGGTCCGCGTGGCGGAGGCGACGCTCCTGGCCGACGCCGAGACGCCGCCGTTCGAGATCGAGTCGTTCTCCGGCGAGGTGGGGGAGGAGATGCGCCTTCGCCATCGCTATCTGGACCTGCGCCGCGATCGGATGCGGGGAGCGCTGGAGCTTCGCCACCGGGTGATCCAGGCGATGCGGGAGTTCTTCGACGGCGAGGGCTTCGTGGAGGTGGAGACGCCGATGCTCTCGCGCTCGACGCCCGAGGGCGCGCGCGACTTCCTGGTTCCCTGGCGGCGCGAGCCGGGTTCCTTCTACGCGCTGCCGCAGTCGCCGCAGCTCTTCAAGCAGCTCCTGATGATCGCGGGCTTCGAGCGCTACTACCAGATCGTGCGCTGCTTTCGCGACGAGGATCAGCGCGCCGATCGCCAGCTCGACTTCACCCAGCTCGACCTCGAGATGTCGTTCGTAAACCTGGACGACGTGATCGACGTCAACGAGCGGATGCTCGCCCACGTGTTCGAGAGGGTGGACGGCCCGGACATCGAGCTCCCGATCCCGCGCCTTCCGTACGACGAGGCGCTCGCCCGGTACGGCACCGACAGGCCGGACCTCCGGTTCGGCCTGGAGCTCACCGACGTCACCGACCTGCTGCGCGAGACGGAGTTCAAGGTGTTCCGCGGGACGATCGAGGACGGCGGGGTCGTCAAGGGCGTGAACGCCGGACGGCACGACGTGCCGCGCGCCGTGCTGGACGGCCTGATCGGGCGAGCCCAGGAGCTGGGTGCCAAGGGTCTCGTGTGGGCATTCCGCGAGGGGGAGGGCTGGCGCTCGCCGACGGCGAAGTTCCTCGCGGCCGAGGAGCTGCGCGCCGTCAACGAGCGCCTCGGCGCCGGGGAGGGGGACCTGCTGCTTCTCGTCGCCGACGCGCCCGCCGTCGCGAACGCGGTGCTCGGACAGCTCCGGCTCGAGCTCGCGGAGCGCTTCGAGCTCGTGGGCGAGGAGGAGCGGTTCGTTTGGATCGTCGACTGGCCGATGTTCGAGTGGGACGCCGAGGAGTCTCGCTGGGACCCGCTGCACCACCCATTCACGGCGCCCCAGGGCGCTTTCGACCCCGAGCGAGCCGGGGAGGCTCGGGCCGCCGCCTACGACATCGTGTGGAACGGGCAGGAGCTCGGCGGGGGTTCGATCCGGATCGCCGACCGCGAGCTCCAGGAGCGCGTGTTCGCGACGATCGGCATCGGCGCGGCCGAGGCCGAGGAGCGCTTCGGCTTTCTGCTCGAGGCGCTCCGCTACGGCGCACCGCCTCACGGCGGGATCGCCTACGGGCTGGACCGCGTCATCCAGCGCCTGGTCGGGTCCGACTCGATCAGGGACGTGATCGCGTTCCCGAAGACCGCCTCCGGTGCGGACCCGCTCACCGGGGCGCCGGCGCCGGTGGACGACGCACAGCTTCGGGAGCTGGGGCTACAGCTGCGGCGCCGCGGTTGATCGGCCGCCGCCCGGGCGGTAGGGTCGGTTCGTCCCGTTCATCGCGATTCCTGGAGGTGGATCGTTGAATCTCGCGAGGCTGTTCGAGCCGGATGAGGCGCGCGACACGCTGCGCAAGCTCGCCGGGTTGCTCGTCGGGCTGGGCCTGTTCATGGTGTTCCTGCGCAAGAGCGAGCCGGATCTGGGGAATACGTGGGGCAGCTGGGGGCTGCTGATCGTCCTGCTCCTGGCCACAGTCTTCCTGTACGGCGTGGGCCTGCTCGGCAGGCTCAACACGCCGGTCCTGCGAGCGTGGCAATCCGTCTACATCGTGTTCGGGCTCATCCTCGTCCCGTTCACGCTGTTCCAGCTCATCGATGCGATCGGCGGCACGCCGGGAACCTCGCTCAACGTGTTCTGGATCTTCCTGGTCACGGCCGGCCTCGGCGCAGTGGCGGCGCTCCTCGCGAACGTTCGCTACGGGCTGCTGCTGGCGTCGATCGCCCTGATCGTCTCGTGGTCGGCGGTGTGGAACAAGATCCTCTCGGACGGGCTCGGTGCCCACTACGGGATCTATCGCGGCCTTCTGATCATCCTCGCGATCGGCCTCCTCGCCGCGGCCTACGCCCTCTACTCCACGGACGTCGCCGGTCGCTTGGGGCTCCGCAAGGGGCCGGCGCCGGAGCTACAGCAGCCGGGGCTTGGGCCCGATGCATCGCGCTGGGGGCTTGCCCACGAGGTCGTGACCGGGGCGGCGATCGCGGCCGTGGTCGCAGGCTCGATCAGCTTCACGAAGCTGTTCGCGGGGGCATCGCCCTTCTTCTCGCCACCCACGGCCTCCCCGAGCGTCCTTTGGGACATCGTCCTGCTCGTCGTGTCGCTCGCCGCGGTGGCGTACGGGGCGCGGTTCGCCGTTCGCGGGCCGGCCTACGTGGGCGCGATCGGCCTCGTCGTCTTCATGATCGTTGTCGGCTTCGACGTTGGCGATCAAAACCCCGAGGGCAAGATCGTCGGCTGGCCGTTGATCCTCGTGGTCCTCGGGGCCGCGATCTTCCTCGCGAGCCTGCTGCCGGATCTCAACGCCTCGAGCATCCAGGCCAGGCTTCGCGGCCGGGGACCAGGAGCCGGCGGGCCGACCGCCGGCCCGCCGACGGGCGGCGCGGGCGACGGTACGGCGGGCGGTGGGTCAACCCCGGCCTGAGCGAGCCCGCGCTGAGGGCGGCGCCCAGGTGACAGACCCGAGGGCCGAGCTGGCGCGGAGCGTGCTTGAGGCGCTCAGCCACGGAGACGTTCAGGCGTTCACGGCGCTCCTTCACCCGGAGATCGAGGTCCGAACGGCGCGAGGGGTTTGGCGAGGCTGTGAGGAGGCCGAGGAGTGGGCGCGAAAGCGCTACGAGCACCTGGAGCGCCGCTACGCGATCGACGAGCTGCGCGTGAGCGGGGAGAAGGTCCTCGCGCATGTGCGGGCCCAGTACGTGTGGCGGGAATCCGGCCTGGTCGGCGACGAGGAGCCGACCGTGATCGAGCTGGCGTTTCGCGACGGCCGGCTGATCCTCTGGGCCTTCCGCGACGAGCTCGCTTGACGTAGGGCCCCTGGCATCCGGGCCGGTCGGGGCGCCTAGCGGCTCGCTGCGACTCTCAAGCTTTGGGCACGTTCTGTCGAGTCACGAGATGACTGCTATGGTCACCGAAGGCTCGAACTTGTTCGATAGCCGCTCCTATTGTGAGCCAGCACAATTGGCTTGGGAGTCGGTTTCCGACGGGTCGCTTGCGGCCTCGCCGGTAGACGCCCACCTTCTGAGAAGGGTTCTCAAGCCGAGCGGCGTCGGCAGGTTGGGGCCTCTTTTCTCTTCGGGGACGATCGCTTGAGGAAGGCGATCAACGAGAACCCAGTCGTGCAGGTCGCGGTGCTGGGCGTCCTCGCCATCGTGGTGGGGTTCCTGATCCTTACGAGGGTGAGCGGCGGGGGCAGCAGCAGCTCGTCGTCACCGTCGACCGATAGCGCGGCGACCACCCCAACGGCGACTACGCCCAGCCCCACTGCCCCGAGCGCGTCGACCACCCCATCCACGGTCACGCCGGCCACGCCGGCTCCCTCGACCTCGACTGGCACGGTCACGCCTTCGACCTCGGTGGCAGGGGTGCCGAGCGGCAAGCTCGTGGCGGGCCCGGGGCTGCCCAAGCCGGTGGTCAATGCGTACGCGGACGGCAAGGCGATCGTGCTGCTGGTCTTCCGGCATCGTGGGATCGACGACGCCGAGGTCCGCGCCGACGTCCAGCGGCTGCGCGGCAACCCGGGCTTGGCGGTATTCGTGATCCACGCGACGCAGATCGGCCGCTTCTCGCGCATCGCCGAGGGGGTGAACGTCGACCGCGTCCCGGCGCTGATCGTCGTCAAGCCGAAGCGCCTCAGTCACGGAACGCCGACGGCGAGCGTCGACTACGGCTTCCGCAGCGCGGACAGCATCGACCAGGCAATTCGCGACGCCCTCTACAAGGGCCGCACGAACCTTCCGTACTACCCGCGGTAACGCCTCGGCTCGAAGGGCAGGGCCACGGCACCCGTGTCCGCGACGTTTGAAGGATTGAGGCCCCTATAGGGACCCAAAAGCTTCAATCTGGTCGCTAGCCTGACGACAGCAATGCAGGCCGATGTGCTCGAGCATTACGTGAAGGACGGCAGCCGCCGTGGGCCGGCGCCCGACGGCGCCTACAGCGGGGCGGCGGGTGGGGCGCCGTGCGGCGATCTGGTGCGCGTCTCCTTGCGTGTCGAGGGCGGGCGCATCGCGGCCGCGCGCTTCGACGCCGAGGGCTGCGCGGCGGCGATGGCTGCCGGCGCGGCTGTCGCCGAGGCCGTCGAGGGTGAGCCGGTGCTCGCGGCGGCGCGGGTGGGCCCCGAGGACGTGTCGGACGCGCTTGGAGGGCTGTCGCCGCAGGGACGCCACGCCGCCGACCTGGCCGCGGACGCGCTTCACCGGGCGCTGGCGGCGCTCGCGTCCTCGGGCGCGCTGCTGGTGGATCCGCCGGCTACCGGGGAACGGGTGCTGGTCGCGATGAGCGGAGGAGTCGATTCGGCGGTCGCGGCGCTCCTGGAGCGCGAGCGCGGCGCCGAGGTCGTCGCGGTGACCCTGAAGCTGTGGGCCGACCGCCGTACGGACGGGGAACGGAGCTGCTGCTCTCCCGAGGCCGTCGTCGGCGCGCGAGCGGTGGCGCACGGCCTCGACGTTCCGCACCTGACGCTCGACCTCGAGCAGGCGTTTCGCGCCACGGTCGTCGAGCGGTTCCTGCGCGGCCATGCGGCCGGTCAGACGCCCAATCCTTGCGTGGTCTGCAATGGCGAGCTGCGGATCGACGCGATGGTGGAGCTCGCCGACCGCCTCGGAGCGACGTCGCTGGCCACGGGGCACTACGCCGCCGTGCGCGACGACGGCGATGGGCCGCTCCTCGCGGCGCCCACGGATTCCGCCAAGGACCAGACGTACATGTTGTCCGCGCTCGCGCCGCGGACGCTGGCTCGCCTTCGATTCCCCCTCGCGACCCTCACCAAGCCGCAGGTGCGCGAGCTTGCGGCCCGCGCCGATCTCGCCGTCGCCGGCAAGCGCGAGAGCCAGGACCTCTGCTTCCTGGCCGGCGAGGGCAAGCGCTCCTTCCTGGCTCGCCACTCGCGCCTCGGCGAGCGGCCCGGCGAGATCCTCGACGGCGCTGGGCGTGTGGTCGGCCGCCATGCCGGGCACCACAACTTCACCGTCGGCCAGCGCCGCGGGCTCGGCGTCGCCGCCGGAGAGCCGCTCTACGTGCTCGCCACCGATGCCGCGAGCAACCGCGTGGTCGTGGGATCTCGCGACGAGCTCGCCAGGCGGCGCGTCCGTGTCCGCGACGCCGTGCTGCGCCGCGCCGGTGCCCGCGTGGACCGGGTCAAGCTCCGCTACAGGTCGCGTCCCATCGCCTGCGCGGTCGAAGCGACGCCCGGCCGCCACCCGCAGCTCTGGCTTGACCTCGCCGAGCCGGCTTATGGCGTCGCGCCCGGGCAGACCGCCTGCCTGATGGACGGCGAGCTGATCGTCGGACAGGGGACGATCGCCGCGTAGGCCTACCGGCGCCCGTCCTAGACTCCCGCCCGTGGACGCAGCTGAGATCCGCGAGGTCTTCCAGTCGTACTTCGAGCGCCACGGGCACCTTCGCCGCCCGTCCGCATCGCTCGTGCCGTCGTCCTACGACCCGTCGGTGCTGCTGACGACGGCGGGGATGCAGCCGCTGAAGCCCTACTTCCTGGGCGAGGAGGAGCCGCCGAGCACGCGCCTGACGAGCTGCCAGCGGTGCTTTCGCACCACCGACATCGACGAGGTGGGCAACACGGCCCGCCACCTGACGTTCTTCGAGATGCTCGGCAACTTCAGCTTCGGCGACTACTTCAAGGAGGAGGCGATCGCCTTCGGTTGGGAGCTGTCGGTGGACGGCCTGGGCCTCGATCCGGAGCTCATCTGGGTCACGGTCTTCGCGGGCGACGAGGAGCTCGGCCTGGGACCGGACAACGAGTCGATCGAGATCTGGCGCGCGCAGGGCGTTCCGGACGAGCGGATCGTTCTCCTTCCCCGCTCCGAGAACTTCTGGCAGGCGGGCCCCACGGGCCCGTGCGGTCCCTGCTCGGAGATGTACATGGACCGGGGCGAGGACATGGGCGCCGCGGACGATCGCCCGGGTGACGACACCGAGCGCTTCCTCGAGTACTGGAACCACGTCTTCATGGCCTACGAGCTCCACGACGATGGCACGCTCACCGACCTCCCGAAGCGCAACATCGACACCGGGCTGGGCGTGGAGCGCACGGCCGCGATCAAGCAGGGCGTCCCGTCCGTGTACGAGAGCGATCAGTTCAGGCCGCTGATCGAGCTCGCCGAGGAGCTCTCCGGTCACCGCTACGACGAGGGAGCGAAGGTCACGCGGGCGATGCGGATCCTGGCCGACCACTCGCGCGGCATGGTCCACCTGATCGCCGACGGCGTCGTCCCCTCCAACGAGGATCGCGGCTACGTCCTGCGGCGAATCATGCGGCGCGCGGTCCAGCAGGGCCGGGTGCTGGGGCTCGAGTCACCGTGGCTCGACCGCTTCGCCGAGCGGGTGATCGAGCTGATGGCAGACGCGTATCCGCATCTGGCCGCTGAGAGCGACACCGTGATGCGCTGGGTCTCCGACGAGGAGCAGAACTTCGGGCGAACCCTCGACCGCGGCTCGGAGCTCCTCAAGCAGCTGGTAGTCGGGGCGAAGGAGGGAGGGACCTCCTGGGTCGACGCCGCGGACGCATTCAAGCTCCACGACACCTACGGCTTTCCGTACGACCTGACCAAGGAGCTCTTGGCCGAAGAGGGGCTCTCCGTCGACGACGCCGGGTTCGAGGAGCTCATGGAGAAGCAGCGGGAGCGCGCTCGCACCGGCGCCGAGCCGGCGCTCCGCGATCGACACGAGGCCGTGATCTCATTCGCGGCCGCGGCGCCACCGTCGACGTTCGTGGGCTACGAGACGCTCCACGCCGAGACCGCGGTGGCCGCGGTCCAGGAGATCTCCGGCGACGGAGCCGGCGACTCGCCCGCGGCGCTCGTGAAGCTCGAGGAGAGCCCGTTCTACCCGGAGGGCGGTGGCCAAGTCTCGGACTCGGGTGCGATCCGCTGGGACGGGGGAGAGGCCCGGGTCGTGGACGTGTACCGACTCGCTGACGACCAGGCGATCCAGGTCCGCGACGAGATGCCGCCAGCCGGAACGCGGGTGAGCGCGCAAGTGGATCACGAGACTCGCCACGCGACGATGCGAAACCACACGGCGACCCACCTGCTCCACGCTGCGCTTCGAGAGCGCCTCGGCACCCACGTCCGCCAGGCCGGGTCCGCGGTGCGCCCGGACAAGCTCCGCTTCGACTTCACGCACGGGGCGCCGCTGCAAGCCGAGGAGCTGCGCGACATCGAGGAGCGGGTCAACGAGTGGATCAAGGCGAGCCGTCCGGTCCGCGCGATGCACATGGATCGCGCCGAGGCCGAGGCGCTCGGCGCCATGGCCCTGTTCGGCGAGAAGTACGGCGACTGGGTGCGAGTGGTCGAGGTCGACGAGGTCTCGCGCGAGCTGTGCGGCGGAACGCACGTCGCCAATACGGCCGAGGTAGGGATCTTCGCCGTCGTCTCCGAGGGCTCGAGCGCCGCGAACGTGCGGCGCATCGAGGCGCTGACGGGGCCAGCGGCGATCGACTGGTACCGGGAGAGGGCGGCGACGCTGGAGGAGGCGGGCGCTCTCCTGGGCTCGAAGCGGGATCCTTTGGCGGCGGCGCGCCGCGCCGCCGAGCGCCTGGAGGCCCTGGAGCGCCGCGCGTCGGAGCTCTCCAAACGCGAGGCGGGCGCGGAGGCCGAGCAGCTGGCGTCCACGGCGACCGAGGTCGCGGGCGTCAAGGTCGTCGCGGCGGCGAGCGGCGGCGCCGACCAGCACGAGCTGCTCACGCTCGCCGATCGCGTGAAGGCGCGGCTGGGGGAGGCCGCAGTGGTCCTCGGCGGCGCCGACGACGGGCGCGTGGCCCTGGTGGCGAGCTTCACCGACGGCGCGGTGAAGCGGGGGCTGTCGGCGGCAGACGTACTGCGGGAGGCCGCGGCGATCGTGGGCGGTGGGGGAGGCGGCCGGGAGACGGTCGCGCAGGCCGGCGGCAGGGATACGGGCAGGCTGGACGAGGCGCTCCAGACGGCACGGCAGGCGATCGAGCGAACCCTCACGGCCTAGCTGTGAGGGTTCTCGCGGTCGACCACGGAGCCGCGCGTGCTGGATGCGCGATCTCGGACCCCACTGGTACGATCGCGCGCCCGCTGGGCGTGATCGAGCCGCCAGAGCCGCGCGCGGTCGCGGAGTTGGCAGCCGAGCACGGGGCGGAGCTCGTGGTGATCGGGCTACCGCTCTCGCTCAGCGGCAGCGAGGGATCGCAGGCGACCCAGGCGCGAGCCTTTCGGGATGCTCTCGCCGCGATTTGCGACGTGCCCGTGGAGATCTACGACGAGCGACTGACGACACGCCTCGCCGAGAGCTCGGCGAGAGCCGGAGCAAGCGCCCCGCCTGACGCGCTCGCTGCCGCGCACCTGCTCGAGTCGTATCTCCAGGCGCGCGGTCGGGAGGGCTCGTGAGCAACTCCGATTGGACCGACCCGTTCGCCGAGGACGAGGCCGCCCGCGAGCGCGAGCGGCGTCGGGCCGAACGCGACGCGCGCAGGCGGGAGCGGGCTGCGCAACGGCAGCAAAGCCGTGGCGCTCTGGCCGACCGGGTCAAGGAGCTGATGCAGCGCGGCCCGCGGCCCCCCGAGTCCGACTCGGAGACGGCTCCCGATTCACCGCCGCCGACTGAGCCGCCGCGCGCGGCCCCGCCCGCACCGCCGCCCACGCCACCCAAGCCCCCACGTGGGCCAGCGGACGCCTACTGGCGGCGGCGCCTACTCGCCGTGGGGGCGCTGCTGGCGGCGATTGCCATTGTGGTGGCCATCGGAGCCGTGATCCATCACCTCGCGAGCGGCGGCAGCGAGGCCGGCACGACCAAGGCCGCACCCACCAAGGAGGTCACGATCCCGGAGGGGTACGACCGCCACCAGGTCGCGGAGATCGCGAAGAAGGCGGGCATCCGCGGGGACTACCTGAAGGCGAGCGAGAGCTTCAAGGGCTTCGATCCCACGAAGTACGGGGCCGAGAATCCCGCGAGCCTGGAGGGCTTCCTCTTCCCGGCCACCTACGACCTGCCCCGCCACCCGACCGCCGATGACCTCGTGGTGCGCCAGCTCTCCGCGTTCAAGCAGTACGTCTCGCGGGTGGACATGAGCTACGCGCGCTCGAAGAACCTCACCACCTACGACGTGCTGATCATCGCGTCCATGATCGAGCGGGAAGTCCAGGTGCCCAAGGAGCGAAAGCTCGTCGCGGCGGTGATCTACAACCGCCTCCACGCGGACATGCCGCTCCAGGTGGACGCCACGATCCGCTACGCGACGGGCAACTTCACCGAGCCGCTTACGGAGTCCGAGCTCCAGGTGGATTCCCCCTATAACACGTACACGAACTCCGGCCTGCCGCCGGGGCCGATCGGAAATCCGGGCCTCGCGTCCATCAAGGCGGCGGCCAAGCCCGCGGGCGTGCCCTATCTCTACTACGTCGTCAAGCCTGGAACCTGTCCGGCGCAGCACACCTTCGCCACCGCGGAGGCCCAGTTCGAGGAGGCCAAGGCGGCCTACGACCAGGCGCGGGCGGCGGCCGGCGGCAAGTCGCCAACCTGCTAGCCGCTTAGCATCGGGCCATGCCGAAGCGATTGGCCGTCCTCGGCCAGCCGATCTCGCACTCGCGCTCGCCCGCGATCCACAACGCGGCCCTCGCCGAGCTTGGCCTCTCGGACGAGTGGTCCTACGAGGCGATTGAGGTCTCGCCGGACGACTTCGAGGCGCGGGTCCGGGCGATGCCCGGCGAGGGCTTCTTTGGGGCGAACGTCACGGTTCCCCACAAGCTCGCTGCGCTCGCCATCGCAGACGAGTCCTCCGACGCCGCCCGGGAGATCGGCGCGGCGAACACCCTGACCTTTGCCGGGGGGCGGATCGCGGCCGAGAACACCGACGCCACCGGCTTTCTGGAGTCGCTGCCGGGGCCACCGGAGGGCAAGCGCGCCCTGGTGCTCGGAGCCGGCGGTTCTGCGCGTGCCGTCGTCTGGGCGCTGGTGACGAGCGGTGTCGAGGTGGAGATCTGGAACCGCACTCTCGAGAAGGCCGAGCGCCTTGCGGAGGAATTCGGGGCCAAAGCGCTTGGCACGACGAACGATCTGCACTGGTTCGACCTGCTCGTCAACGCCACGGCAGTGGGCATGGGCACAGCAGGCTCGCCTGCAGTGCCCGGCGCCGACCTAAAGGCGCTCCATCTGGATGCCGATTCGTTCGGTGAGAGACACCAATTGGTGGACCTCGCCTACGGGTCCGAAGAGACGGAGCTCGTTCGTGTCGCGAGAGCGCGCGGCGCCACCGTCGTCGACGGGCTCGAGGTGTTGGTCC
>WNFU01001000.1_pt1 | contig 46201 bp, 48 predicted proteins | sample 5400121 | NCBI WGS metagenome assembly WNFU01 (sample SAMN13153360, study PRJNA577476) | soil metagenome | isolation source: 100 cm soil or saprolite under grassland replicate 1 | place: USA:California | collected 2016-06-15 | reverse complement strand
GCGCTCGCCTGTCGGGCGCTCGGCCTCCGCCACAGCCGCACGAAGCCACGGCGGCCCCGTACAAACGGCAAAGCGGAGCGCTTCATCCAGACGCTGCTCGGCGGCTGGGCCTACGCACGCCTCTACGCGAACAGCAAGGTGCACTACCTCTCTGGCTCAAGTACTCCAACTACGTCAGACCACACGCCAGCCTCGGCAAACAGCCTCCGGGCTCGAGACTGAACAACGTATCGAGGAACTACAACTAGTCGGCGCAGCGCTACAGGTCGCGGTGCGGGATGCCGATGTGCACCTCGGCATGCCCAATATCCACGATCTTATGAGCGACGTGGGCTCGATGGCCCTGATCTGGCTCCCGCTGCTCATGTTCGGGATGATCATCTACCTGCTCTGGCGCACCCTCCAGGTGATGCCGAGGGTGAAGACGAAGCATGTCCACAGCACCTCGAAGTCCGCGGTGACCTGGGACGAGGTCGCCGGCCTCGAAGAGGCCCGAGAGGAAATGCAGGAGATCGTCGACTTCATGCGGGACTCGAAGCGCTTCGCCCGGCTCGGGGCGCGTGTCCCGAAGGGCATCCTGCTCTACGGGCCGCCCGGCACCGGTAAGACGATGCTCGCGAAAGCCGTCGCGCACGAGTCGGGCGCGAGCTTCTACTCGCAGAGCGCCTCGGCCTTTGTCGAGATGTTCGCCGGACTCGGGGCGGCACGCATCCGCAAGCTCTTCGAGGCGGCGCGCAAAGCTGCGCCGGCGATCGTCTTCATCGACGAGCTCGACGCCGTCGGCACCGCCCGTCAGGGCCATGGTTTCAACCGCGAGCAGGACCAGACGCTGAACCAGCTGCTCGTCGAGCTCGACGGCTTCAACAACCGCGAGCAGGTGATCGTGATGGGCGCCTCGAACCGCCTCCAGGACCTCGACGCCGCCCTGCTGCGACCCGGCCGCTTCGACCGCCAGATCCTCGTCTCCCCGCCCGATCTCGCCGGCCGCGAGGCGATCCTGAAGGTGCACACCCGGGGCAAGCCCCTCGCTGCGGACGTCGAGCTGAGCGTAATCGCCCGCCAGACCGCGGGCTTGACCGGCGCCGACCTCGCCAACATCGCCAACGAAGCGGCGATCTTCGCCGGCCGCGAGAACCAGCAGTACATCCATCACAAGCATTTCGACGCGGCGATGGAGCGGATCATCGCCGGCCTCCAACAGCGCAAGGTCATGTCCGAGAAGGAGAAGCGGATCCTGGCCTACCACGAGGGCGGCCACGCGCTCATGTCACATCTGATGGGCGACGGCTTCCCGGTCCAGAAGGCCACGATCGTCCCGCGCGGAAACGCGCTCGGCTACACGTACAACCTGCCCGAGGAGGAGCGCTTCCTGCACACCCGCGAGGAGTTCATCGACTGGATGAAGATCGCGCTCGCCGGCCGGGCGGCCGAGCAGGTCGTCTTCGGCCGGGTGACGAACGGGGCTGCCAACGACCTCGAGAAAGTGACCGAGCTTGCGCGCGCAATGGTCTTCGAGTACGGAATGTCGGAGGGCGTCGTCTCCAGGACGATGCGGGCCGATAACTATGCGCTCTCCGAGGAGACGAAGCGCGTGCGAGATCAGGAGCAGGCTCGCCTCACCGACGATGCCTACCTGGAGGCCGTGCGCTTGATCACGAAGCATCGCGCCGCTCTCGACCGGCTCGCGCAAGGCCTGCTCGAGAAAGAGACCCTGGTCCGTGACGAGATGCTCGCCCTGCTCTCGGACGTCGAGGCCGAGTCCCGCGCCAGCGACGCTGTGGGGCGTGTCGTCCCGATCAAGCGGATCGAAGAGGAAGCGGCCGAGCAGCCGAAGCCGAGAGACGTCTGACGGATAGCATCTCTTCGCGTGCAGGCGAAGAGAATCCATCACCTCGGCGTTGCGGTGGAGAACCTCGACGAGGCGGTCGACACGTATCAGCGCCTCTTCGGCGCCGAGGTCGAGCGGCGGGAAACCGTCCAGGCACAGGGCGTCGAGGCGGCCGCCATGCGGGTCGGCGAGAGCCGCGTGGAGCTGCTCGCCTCGCTCGGCGCTGAGACTCCGGTCGGCAAGTTCCTGGCCAATCGCGGCCCGGGGATGCATCACGTCGCCTACGAGGTGAGCGATCTTCACCGCGAGCTGCAGGGCCTCGCCGCGGAGGGCGTCGAGCTGATCGACGAGGAGCCGCATCGCGGTCTCTTCGGGCTCGAAGTGGCCTTCGTCCATCCGAGTTCGGTCCACGGCGTCCTTGCGGAGCTGGTAGCCGGTGGCTGACACGCAGCGCGTACGGATCGAGATCGGCTTCGACGGCGGCCAGGTGATGAGCGCTTACGTCGAGACCGGCACCGCGGACGAGCTCGAGCAGTCGCTTGGAGCAGGGGCAGACGGCTCGTTCCAGGTCGAAGCCGAGGACGGCCGCTACACGGTCGCGCTCCCTCGCATCCTCTATGTCAAGCGCTTTTCACGCGAGGGCCGCGTCGGATTCAGCGGCACCTGAGTTAGGGCCGGGCACTCCCCGGGCACCTCCTAGAGGAATGGTGAGGAAGACATGAGGCCGGGTAACGGCCGCGGGGGCGCCGCCCCGGACGTCCGACTGCTCGTCGACCGAGCGCAGCGGGGCGAGCGCGAGGCTCTGGAAGAGCTCTACCTCCTCCACTTCGACCGCATCTACAGCTATCTGCACCTCAGTCTCGGCAACCGGCACGACGCCGAAGATCTGACGACGCAGACCTTTCTCAAGATGCTCGAGGCGATCGGGCGCTTTCGCTGGCAGTCGGCGCCGTTCTCCGCCTGGCTCTTTCGGATCGCGCACAACCTCGCCATGGATCACTTCCGGGCCCGGAGACGAGTCCGGACCGAGGAAGAGGTTCCCGAGCCGCCCGGCGCCGAGGAGTCGTCGGCCGAGGAGCAGGCGCTCGACTCGCTCGGTGAAGCGGGGATGCTCGAGCTGATCGAGCGGCTGTCGGCCGAGCAGCGCCAGGTGCTGACGCTCAAGTTCCTGTTCGGGTTCGCCAACGGCGAGGTGGCGGAGATCCTCGACAAGTCGGAGGGCGCGGTGAAGTCACTCCAGCATCGAGCGCTGGCCTCGCTCCAGAAGCACGTCGTCCGCACGTAGCCCGCTACCGTCACCGGCATGGCACTTCAAGTTGGGCTCGTCGGCCTGCCCGGCGCCGGCAAGACGTCGCTCTTCGCGGCGCTGACGGGGATCACGGGCGGCGCATACGGGAAGGCGCACATCGGTATCGCGCCCATCCCGGACGATCGCCTCGAGCCGATTGCGGCGATCGAAGGCTCGGCGAAGACGACGCCGGCGACGATCGAGGTCGTCGATCCGCCGGGACTGAGCGCCGCCGTTCTCGGCGAGCTTCGGAAGGCCGATGCGCTGATCGCCGTCACGAGAGACTTCGGACCCGACGCCGATCCGGCCCGGGACCTGGAGGCGTTGACCTTCGAGCTCGTCGTCGCCGACCTCGAGCACGTGGAGCGGCGGCTCGACCGCGTGCGGACGCTGGCCAAGTCCGGCGACCCCAATCTGCACAGGCAGGTCGCCGAACTCGAGCTGGTCGCCGTGCACGCGGAGGTCGGCAACCCGCTCAGTTCGTACCCGGGGACGCTTCCGCCCGAGCTCGAACCCTTGACGACGAAGCCGTTGATCGAGATCGTCAATGGCGGAGAGGGCGGGTTCGACCTGAAGCTCGAGGCGGAGCTGGCCGAGCTTGCTCCCGAGGAGGCGTCTGCGTTTCGCGAGGGCCCGGTGAGCTTCGACACCGTCCTCTCTGGACTCTTCGAGCAGGTGGGCCTGCTGACGTTCTTCACCGGGGGCGAGAAGGAGACTCGGGCGTGGACGCTGCGCCGGGGACAGACGGCGCTGGACGCCGCGGCGACCATCCATACGGACATCGCGCGCGGATTCATTCGCTGCGAGGTGATCGGCTGGCGCGACTTCGTCGAGGCGGGGAGCCGCGCCGAGGCCGCCCGCCGCGGCCGGCAGCGCCTGGAGGGCAAGGATTACGTCGTCGCGGACGGGGACATTCTGAACATCCGGTTCAATGTCTGAGAGGGCCAGTCCGATCGCGGTTGGGTAGGCTCGAACAGATGCCCGGTAGCCGCGTCCTCTTCGTCTGTATCGGCAATGCCGGCCGCTCGCAGATGGCACAGGCGTTCTACGAGCGGTCCGGGGGCATGGCCAGGTCGGCCGGCACCCGTCCCGAGGCCGAGGTGCACCCCGAAGTGGTCGAGGTCATGCGCGAGCTCGACCTCGATCTCGACGGCCGCCGACCGCACAAGCTCTCCCAGGACGACGTGGCGTGGGCCGAGCTTGTCGTCACGATGGGCTGCGGCGATGCCTGCCCGGTCCTGCCGGGTAAGCGCTACCTCGACTGGAATCTCCAGGATCCGGCCGGCATGCCTCTTGAGGTCGTGCGCCAGATCCGCGATCAGATCGCGGGCCTCGTGGCTGAGCTCCCGTAGCGTCCGCTGGACGCGGACCTGCAGGGCGAGCCCGCGAACGCCTGATGCGCTAGGTCTCCGGGACCGGCCGAGTCGCAGCCACGGAGTCGAGCTGGTTCGCGTGGTAGAGGACGGAAGCCTCGGCCGTGCGGGCGGCGCGAGCGTCGTGGTGCGAGCCGACGGCGTGTAGCAGCTCTGTACGAACCGCCGTTTCGAGCGGGCCGGCACGCTCCTCGATCAGGCGCAGGCCCAGGTGCACGTGGCCGAGGAGACGCCCCTCCTCGGTTGGCTGGAAGATTGGTCCACGCGTCAGCTCGACGGTTCGGCCGGCGTCGTGGAGCACCGCGGCCGCGATCAGGAGGTCCGCGCGAAGGCGTGGATGGAGCTGCGCGACCTCCCTACAGATGGTTGCCACCCCGACCGTGTGCTCGAGCAGCCCACCCGCATAGCTGTGGTGAGCTTCGGGCGTTGCAGGCAGGCTCCGCAGCCGCGCTCGGAACGCCTCGTCCTCGATGAAGCGCCCGACGGCGGATCTCAGGCCCGGATGTGAGATCTCGCCGGCCAGGAATTCGAGAAAGCCCTCGAGCTCGTCCGCGTCCCGGCGCATGGCGGGCGCCAGCTCGGCGGGGTCAGTTTCGGCCGGCTCGAGCGACCGAACCTCCAGCTGGAGGCGGTCGCGAAAGCGGTCGACCCGGCCGAGGACGCGCACCGCGTCGCCGGCGGCGAAGCGGCTGTCGAGGAGATCGACGTCGCTCCAGACGCGGGCTTCGATCCGGCCGCTCGGATCGACGAGCTCGAGCGCGAGGTACGAGGCGCCGGCCTTGGTCCGCAGCCGCTCCTTCTTCGCGACCGCATAGACGCCCTCGACGATCCGGTCCTGCTCGAGCTCCGCGATCGCCGCCACGCGCCGAGTCTAGGCCCGGAAACGGATGGTACGGTTGGGCCGCAGTGGCGGAGATCAAGCCGTTTCGGGCTGTGCGCTACGACACCGAGCGCGCCGGTCGGCTCGAGGAGCTCGTCGCGCCGCCGTACGACGTCATCGGGCCCGAAGAGCGCGAACGCTACCTCGAGCGGAGCCCGTACAACGTCGTCCACCTGACCCTTCCCGACCTGGAAGAAGAGGCGGGGCGTGACTTCCGCGCGTGGCGCGAGCAGGGGATCCTGGCGCCCGAGGAGCCAGGCTTCTGGGCACTGTCGCAGAACTACGTCGGCCCGGACGGCGTCGCACGCACTCGCACCGGCCTCGTCGGGTCTCTGCGCATCGAGCCCTATGAGGCGGGCACGGTGCTCCCCCACGAGCGAACGCATCGAGGCCCGAAGGAAGAGCGGCTGCGCCTCCTCCGGGAGGTCAACGCGCAGCTGGAGCCGATCTTCCTCCTCTATCAGGGCGATGCGCCTTTCGAGGCCCGCGATGTGGTGCCGGAGCTCGAAACCGAGGGAACTCGGCTGTGGCGCCTCGAGGCCGACACGCTCGCCGATGCTTTCGTCGACCGCCCGCTCCTGATCGCGGACGGCCACCATCGCTACGAGACTGCGCTCGCCTATCACGAGGAGGTCGGGACACCAGGGAGCGCCTACATGATGGTCGTGCTCGTCAGCACCTCGGATCCGGGACTGATGATCTTTCCGACTCACCGCGTGGTCGGGAGCGTCAACGGGCCGAATCCGACGCACGGCGACATCGGCGCAGCGTTGCGCGATCTCGAGGCTCGGCCGCGAGACCGAGGCGCCGCCGTCCTCTATCGGCGTGGAGGACGCATCTCTCTGTTGCAGGGCGACGAGGGCCAGCTCGACGTGGAGCTCGTCGAGGCGCATGCGCCGAAGGACGTGACCTATACGGCCTCGATCGACGACGCGGTGGCCGCGGTCGAGGGCGAGCAGGCCGAGGGTGCCTTCCTCGTGCGGCCGCTCCGTGTCGAGGACGTCTTCGAGGTCGCAGCCCGCGGTGAGACGATGCCGCAGAAGAGCACCTACTTCTATCCCAAGCTCATCTCCGGCCTCCTCTTCCATCCGCTCGAGCAGTGACGGACGGCCCGTGGCCGGCTTTCTGCCGCGGTGCGGTCGAAGATCTGCGGGCCGTGTTCGAGAAGCTGCCGACCCGAGTCGAGCGCGAGCCGGTTCTGGGGTTTGGCGCTGGCGGCGACGAGACGACAGCCGTCGACGCCGCGGCTGAGGCCGCGGTCGTGGCGCGCCTCGAACGGCTTCACGAGGATGAGGGACTCGATTTCCGCCTTGTCTCCGAGGAGCTCGGCGAGCGCGACTTCGGGTCGGCTCCGGTCACCCGCGTCGTCGTCGATCCGATCGACGGCTCCCTGAACGCGAAGCGGAACATCCCGTTCTTCTCGCTCTCGGTCGCGGTCGCGGAGGGCGCGGTCATGGAGGATGTCTATTTCGGATTCGTCCACGACTTCGGCTCGGGCGAGGAATGGACCGCAGCCAAGGGCGGCGGTGCGTGGCTGAACGGCGAGCGGCTCGGCGCCGTTCGACCCAAGGAGGACGAGATCGAGGTGCTTGCGCTCGAAGCCACGGTTGCCGGCGCGGTGGCGGACAAGGCGGTCGCCTTTGCCGGCTTGGCGCACAGGCTGCGGATCATGGGCTCGCTCGCGCTGTCGCTCTGCTATCTCGCCGCCGGGCGGGTCGACGGCGTTTGCTCGCTGAAAGGGGCGCGTGCCGTGGACATCGCCGCTGCGCAGTTGTTGCTGCAGGAAGTCGGTCTGCCGATCATGTTCGTCGACGCAGCGCCGCTCGACGCAGCGCCGCTCGACGCCGCGGCGCGTTCCCCGGTCGCGGCGGCCGGGACACTTGAGCTCTGCGAGCGCCTCGCGCAGATCGTTGCCGCTTAGGCATCGCTTGCGATGCCGCCTTCAGGACGCGCAGCTCGACTGCGCGTCCGTCTGAAATGACCGGTCGATCCACCCGAACTTCAAGCGAGAACGCAGCTAAATCTATCCGGATTGGCTGCTCGGGCTGGAACTATGCCCACTGGCGGGAGATCGTCTATCCAAAGGGCCTGCCCCAGGCGCGCTGGCTCGAGCACTACGCGACGCTCTTCGACACCGTCGAGGTGAACAACACGTTCTACCGGCTGCCGAAGCGCGATTCGGTCGCGCGCTGGGTCGAGCAGACGCCGGAGGGCTTCGTGTTCACGGTCAAGGCCAGCCGGTATCTGACGCACGTGAAGCGGCTCACCGACCTCGGGCCGGGAGTGAAGCGCCTCTACGAGCGAATCGACCCTCTCGTCCGCTCGCCGAAGCTGGGCCCAGTCCTGTGGCAGCTCCCAGGCAATTTTCGGCGGGACGACGAACGCCTGAGCTCAGCGCTCGGCCGGCTCCCGGCAGGGCGCCACTGCTTCGAGTTCCGCCACGAGAGCTGGTTCGCGCCGGAAATCTACGAGCTGCTGCGCGCGCACGGCGTTGCGCTCGTGATCGGCGATCACCCGGAACGTCCCTTCCAGGCGCATGAGCTGACGACCGATTGGACCTTCATCCGCTTCCACTACGGGAATCGTGGTCGGAACGGCAACTACTCGGAGCGCGAGCTCGAGGAGTGGGCCGAGCGCATCGACGCCTGGCGCTCCCGGGTCGAGGTCTACGCCTATTTCAACAACGACTGGCACGGCCATGCGGTGCGCAACGGCCGCCGGCTAAGGAAGCGGCTGGGGGCCTGATCGCTGCTACGCTCGCTGCGTGGAGCAGCCCACCCGCGAGCAGATCACCGAGGCGCTCGGCAAGGTCATCGACCCGGAGCTCAAGCGCCCCGTCACAGAGCTCGAGATGGTGCGCGAGGTGCATGTCGAGAACGGCCACGTCGCGGTCACGATTGCGCTCACGGTCGTCGGGTGCCCGCTGCGCTCGAGCTTCGAGACGCAGGTGCAGGAGCACCTGCTGCCTCTGCCCGGAGTCGAGTCGGTCTCACTCGACTTCGACGTCATGAGCCCCGACGAGCGGGCCGCGCTCACCCAGAAGCTCCGGGGCAGCGTCACGGGGCGCTCGAAGGGACTTTCTCTCGACGCCTCGACGCGCGTACTCGCGGTTGCAAGCGGCAAGGGAGGCGTCGGCAAGTCCACTCTCTCGGTCAACCTGGCCGCCGCCTTCGACCGGCACGGTCTCCGCACGGGGATTCTCGACGCCGACGTGTACGGGCACTCGATCCCGCTCATGCTCGGGGTCGGTCAGCGGCCGGTCGTCGTCGACAAGATGATCGTGCCGCCGGTGCGCGGCGACCTCAAGCTGATGTCGATTGGCTTCTTCCTCGAGGAGAACGCCCCGGTCATGTGGCGCGGTCCGATGCTGCACCGAGCGTTGGAGCAGTTCCTCTCCGACGTCCACTGGGGCGAGTTGGACATGCTCGTCGTCGACATGCCTCCGGGGACGGGGGACGTGTCGATCTCGCTCGGCCAGCTGCTGCCGCGGGCGGAAGTAATCGTCGTGACCACGCCGCAGCCGGCGGCTCAGCAGGTCGCCGTCCGAGCAGCGCAGATGGCGCAGAAGACGGGCATGCGGCTGATCGGCGCCGTGGAGAACATGTCGTTTCTCGTCGGCACCGGTCAGGAGGTCTTCGGCGCGGGCGGGGGCGAGGCCCTCGCGCAGGCGATCGACGCGCCGTTGCTCGGCAGGATTCCGCTCGACCCGCGGCTTCGTGAATGCGCGGACGACGGCGAGCCGCTCGTGTGGGCTGAACCGGAGAACGAGACAGCGCGGACGATCACGGAGCTGGCCGAGACGCTGGTCGCGAGCGGAAGCCGGCCAGGCGGGATCAAGAAGGCTCTACCGCTCGTGTCCTAGAGCGAAAGGCGCCCGGAGGCGCCCTTCGCATGCCGATCGGTGATCTCTGCTACGGACAGCCGCCGCGGAAGAGCAGCGCGGAGTTGTCCGGCGAAACCGGAGCGTTCGCGCCGAGCTCACCGGCGAGCGTGCCGCCGACGATCGTCGCCGACAGGTTGCCGAGCAGCCGAGCGTACGGATGGCGAACTTGACCGGCCACGAGACCGTCGAGATGGTTCCCGCTGTCGATCACCGCGGAGAAGTGTGCGTTCGACCTCACCCGCGTTCGCGGCCTGGTGGTGACGTTCGACGAGCGCCAGGTGCCGGAGACCCAGCCGTCGCCGGTCGTCTCGTTCAGCACCGCGTGCGATGTGATGATGACGGTGCCGGCCAACCGTGGCTCGCCGCTCACCGACGTGCCGCGCCAGACCGCGTTCGTGACACGGAAGGTGTTCCCACCCTCGGTGCACGTGCGTGTGTGCATCCGCGTCTGGGTCGCGCTGAAGGCGGCCGAGACGTCGGCCGTCTGTGGATGGGAGGGCGTGGCGGCGGCAACCCCGACGAGCACGAAGAGGCCGACCGCGACGGGAAGAGCAAGATGCTTGGGACGCATACCGGAAACTCCCCCTTTCATGGTTCTGCGCTAGAGAAGATCCCTCCTGCCCATGAAGACTTCGGGTGCGCCTCGTAAAGATTTCGTGAGGAAGCTCTGCCGTGTCAGGCAGTTCCACCGAGAAAAGCCCTGTCGCCGCGTCCCGGAGCATCCGGATCGGGACGGCGGTTGTCCGGCTGGCGAAGCGGCCAGCGGATGCCCTGACCGGCCTTCGGCTCGTCCCAGAATCGCAGGAGGACGTGCAGATGCGCGTGCGGCCCGCCCCCTCCGGCGGCGTAGCAATTCCAGCCGATGTTGAACCCGTCAGGCTTGTAACGCTCGTCCAGCAGAGGACGCGCCCGTCTGAGCAGCTCGAAGGTCGCACCGATCTCGTCCGGCGTGAGCTCGAAGACGGTTGGTCTGTGTGCCTTCGGGATGATCACGCCGCTACCACGGAGAAACTCCCCTTCCAGATCCTCGGAGTTGAAGAACATGCACAGTTCGTTCTCCAGGAGCAGGACAGCCCCAGCGCGGAGAGCATTGAGATCGCAGAATGTGCAACTCATAACCTGATGCGGAGTGACCGCGGCCGAGTTGGCCCACTCGCTGCTGAGGTCACTTGCGATCCTCTCAGGCCGGGTCGACCATGAGCAAGCGCGAACAGGTCCTTGGGCACCTCCGGCAACTCGGTTTCAGCGAGCCCGACTCTGCGGCTCTTGCCGACCACTTCCTCGATGCGGAGGCCCGGGGCAAGGCCGGCCACGGCCTGGCACGCGTGGACTGGCTCTCGAGCCTGCCGGACCTGAGCCCGCAGGCGCAGCCGAAGCGGGTGCTGGCCGAGCCGGGCTTCGAACGCTGGGAGGGACGGGGCGCTCTCGGGTATCTGACGCTGGCCGCGATCTGCGCGGCGCAACTCGCCGATCCTCCCGCTCACTCGCGCGTCGTCGTCGCCAAGGACTGCTTCCCGACGGGGATGCTCGGGCACTGGGTCCGTCGGCTGGCCGAGGGCGGGCTGGTGGCCGTCCTGACGGCGACCTCGCCTGCCCGCCTGGGCCATCCGGACGGTGGCCCGGCTCTGGCGGGTACGAATCCAATCGCGATCGGGATCCCGAGCTCGGACGGGCGCCCGATCGTCTCCGATGTCTCGATGGGAGAGGTCACCTACGGCGATGTGATAGCCGGCAACGCGGACGAAGCCGAGCTGGTCCCGTTCGGCGGCGACCGGGCGCACAAGGCCTTTGCGCTCGCGATCGGCCTGCAGCTGCTCGTCGATGCCCTCGCCGGAGAGGGCTACGGAGCGTTCCTGGTCGTGGCTCGCCCCGAAGCCGACCCAGTTCCGGGCCTACGTGCCAGAGCTGCCGGTATCCGGCTCCCCGGCGACCGCTGAGGCGAACTCGGGCTCGGCCCGGATGGGATCGAAGTCGGAGTCCTTTTCCGCCAGCCGACGGAAGTCCGGATCGAGCTCCACCGCGCGGCTCAGGTGCTCGACGGCCTCAGCCGTCCTTCCGCTCAGGCTTTCTGCGCAGGCGAGGTTGTAGAGGAGGCCCGGGTCGTCCGGCGCCTCGGCCCGCAGTCGCTCGAACTCCTCGATCGCCTTGTCGTAATCCTGCGTGGCGAAGTAGTGGAGTGCGGGCGCGCTCCGTTCCCACGCAGACGGCGTGAAGGCCTCTCCCGGCCGGCCTCCGGCGATGACGACCGTCGTGCCCGCCTCGGTGGCGATCGCGCCGCGCTTCGCCGCCGGATTGCGCACGAAGACGAAGGTTCCTGCGGGCGCGTCGATCTCGTCGCCGTCGACCGTGAACTTCGCATGCCCGCCGGCGACGAAGTACAGCTCCTCGTGCTGTCCGGACGAAGTTCCGAGCTCGTCGTGCTCCCCGATGACCGCGACGCCCGGTTCGTCCGCCACGTAGGCATTGACGCCGAAGGCTCTGATTCCGAAGTGCGTGCGCACCGGCGCCCAGCGGGGGCCCGAGCCCAGCTGGATCGCGAGGTCGGTGATCTTGGCGGTTCTGCTCACGTCGGGAATTCCGGGTCAGCGCGGAGCCAGTCGAAGTCGGAGTCCTTCTGCGCGAACTTGCGTGCCTTCGGGTCGAGCTCGATCGCCCGCTGCAGATGGGCGATCGCCGCCTCCTTGTTCCCGGTCAGGCTCTCGAAGCAGGCGGCGTTGTATTGGCCCTGCCAATTGTTGGGACGCTCGGCGATCGCGACCGCCATCGCCTGACGCCCCTTCTCCTCCTCGCCCTTCCTCAAATGGCCGAGTGCGACGAAAATTCCCTCCCAGCCGGAGATCTCGTGCGGGACGCCGGGCTTGGCGCCGAAGGCGACGATCGTCGTCCCGGGCTCGACTGCGACCGCCCCGCGCTTCGTGCCCGGTGTTGCGTAGACGAGGGTTCCGGCAGAGGCGTCGATCTCGTCCTCGCCGAGCGTGAACGTCGCGCGCCCCTTCGCGACGAGGTAGAGCTCCTCATGCCCATCCCGCTCGAAGTGCTCCTCGACGACCCGGTCGCCTCCCTTCTCGGCCGTGTAGGCGTTCGTCCCGAAGGCCCGGACCCCGAGCCGACGGCGAACAGGGCGCCAGACGAGGCCTTCCTCGTCGACAGGGAAGCGATCGAGCTCGTCCAGGTGGGCGACCTCGTAAGCCTTTTCGCTCACGTGCGGCTCCTGAGCGCCTCCAGGACGACGGGATCGATCTGTTCGATCCCCTCAACGCGGTCCTCGAGGTTCTCCTTTCCGGTCCAGCGCGTGAAGGCATCCTGGAGCTCGCCCGTGTAGCCGAGCCTGCCGAGTCGGTCGCGGAGCTCCGAGGCGAGCTCGTCGTCGACGGCGAGCCACTCCTCGCGTGGGGTCGTGCCGAAGATCTCGTCGTGGAGCGTGTAGATGCGGCGGAGCTCCTCGATCGGACGCTCATGATCCTCGACGCGGAGCTCGACGACCACGTCCGACATGTTCGCGTAGCCACCGTCCCGCTGCACGACGAGGAGCGCGGAGGACTGCTGCCCGCGGCTATCGCCACCGGCTGCCTGCGCGGCGGCCAGGCAGTCGATCAGCCGCTCGGCGAGGGGTCCGCTACTCGTCTCAAAGGTCTCGGCGAGAGCGTCGACGGTCTCTGCCGAGACGAGGATGTTGCCCTGGGCCGCGTAGCCCTCGCCCGTGCGCCCACCGGCCCAGTCGAGGCACTCCTTGCCGGTATAGGTCGCGGCGCCGCCTTCGCCGTCGACGACGCCTAGCTGGCGGTGATCGCGGCCGTCGTCCGCACTCGTCAGCCGGTCGACGACCTCCTGCGCAGCGATCCCCTCCCGGAGGAGGTCGAGGCCCTGTGGTCCGTAGCGGGGGTTTGCATAAGCCTGCGTCGCCACGGCTCCGACGTGGGGCTCGGCCCAAGGGACGACCGATCCAACTGCGAGGAACTTCGACTGGACGGCGACTCCCCACTGGCCCACCTCGAGGTCGCAGGCGACGATCGAGTACGTGGCGACGATCGGATCAGCCATATGTCTCCTCGATCAGGTCGAGCTCCAGCAGGTCGCGCTTCTCCGGGGGCACGAGCACGGAGGCTACCTCCGGCCGGGCGAGCGCCGCGAGCACCTGCTCTTTGTTGTCCGCCCGGACGACAACCGGGGTTCCTTCCTCGTGCGCGCGGCGCAGTGCCGCGTCGTCCACCTCGTCCAGCACGAGCGGCTTGGCCGGGAAATCGATCTCACCTTCGACGGCGAGCTGCGGCACCCGCTGCCTGGTTGCGCCGAACCAGCGCTCCCTCAAACCTCGACCGTCTCCCCGGGTTCGGGTGCGAGGATTTCGACGCCGGGCGCGAGCTCCCGCAGCTCCGCCGGCGTGCCGCGCAGCAGCGGGAACGTCCCGTAATGGCATGGCACGCAGCGGTTGACGCCGAGCAGCTCGAGCGCGACGGCGGCCTCGCGCGGGTCCATCGTGAAGTGGCCGCCGATCGGCAGGATCGCGACGTCCGGCTCGTAGATGCGGCTGATGAGCTTCATGTCGCCGAAGACGCAGGTGTCCCCTGCGAAGTAGAGCTTCGTTCCGTTCTCGACCTCGATCACCAGGCCCGTGGCCTCGCCCAGGTAGGTGCCGTCGTCGGCGCTCGACGAGTGCTTCGCGTCCGTGAGCGTGATCTTGATCCCGTCGGCATCGACGGTGCCGCCCTTGTTGGGCGAGTGCTCGATGTTCTCGTCCAGCCCTTGCCCCGAGAGCCAGTCACGAATCTCGATCATTGCGACGACTGCGCAGCCGTGCTGCTTGGCGAGCTCGAGCGTGCTCCCGACATGATCGGAATGGCCGTGTGTGATCGCGATCAGGTCGATGCGCTCCGGCTGGCGCTCATTGTCCGGACACTTCGGGTTCTCGAGGAAGGGATCGATGTAGACACGCTTCCCGCCCGGTGTGTCGAAGCGGAAGGCGGCGTGGCCGAGCCAGGTCAGAGCAACGTCGGGCATCTCAACTCCTTTCGGGCAACCGCGCTTGAGCCTAACCCGAATCCCGCGCCAGCTGGACGAGAAGAAAGGCCTCCACGGGCTGCCGCTTTCCCTTCAGGTCGAGTCTTCCCAACGCCTCGACGATCGCAACCTCGCCCAGCGCCTCCCGGGTCGCGCCGCCGATTACGACCTGCCCCGGCCAGGCGGCGGCCTGGAGCCGTGCCGCGAGGTTCGTAGTGTCCCCGATCGCGGTGAAGCTCCGCTGTTCCCGGCTGCCGACGTTGCCAATCACCGCCGGTCCGGTGTTCACGCCGGCCCGGAAGCGGGGCCAGTCGGGCCGCTCGGCGGCGAGGGCTTCGGTCGCGCGTTGCAGACCGAGTGCGGCACGGGCCGCCCGCAGCGCGTGATCCGGTTGATCGTCGGCGCCGTTGAAGACGACCATGACCGCGTCGCCCGCGAACCGCTCGACCATGCCCCCTTCCTCGGCCACCGCGGGCACGGCGCGTGCCCAGTAGTCGTTCAGCATCTCGATCACGCGGGCGGGCTCGGTGCGCTCGGAGAAGGCGGTGAAGCCCTCGAGGTCGGCGAAGAGAACGCTCACCTCGCGCTGCTCTCCTCCGAGGGCGCCCGCGTCGGGATCGGTGCGGAGCTTTGCTGCGAGCTGGGGCGACAGATATGGACTGAAGAGCTCGTCGAGCTGGCGGATCTCGCCCGCGGCGCGGCCCAGGAGCTCGGCCTCCTCCGCGCTCAGGCTCTCCCTTTCTCGAACCTCCTCGAGGTTGGCCGAGGAATCGACGAGCTGATGGAGCGCGCGGCCGTAGCGGCTGTCGATGCGGTCGATCGTCTCCTGCAGGTAGAGGTCGCTGAACACACCGCCGAGCGAGCGCCGGGCTCGATACTCGTCACGCGCCGTCACTGCCACGAGGCCGAACGCGGCGGCCATCAAGAGGTGCCACTCCCACCAGGACGCGTGCCAGTTGCGCGAGAGAGCGATCGCGACCATGGCCTCGCTGAGGAGGACGAAAGAGGTGAAGATCGCGAGGAGCATCCGGGCGGGCCGCGCCCGAAAGAGCCGGAGATAGCGGAGCGCCGCGAAGGCGTAGAGCAGGACACCTGCGACAGCGAGTGCGTACAACCGTCCCTTGGCGTCTTCGGGCGGAAGCGGCTTGTCCAGCGGAGGAACCGCGGCCAGCGAGATGGCGGCCCAGGCTGCGAGGGCAGCGATGAGCGCGTTGCGGATGACCGTCCGGCGTCTCATCAGCGCGGCGGCCTTCCCCGAGGAGAGGTCGAGTGCGGACGCAGCCGCGAAGGCGCCTGCCACGAGCAGGCCGACCGGGGTCGCGATCACGAAGCCCGTGTTCTTGCCGTTGAGCAGGACACCGGGAGTGGCGAGTGCGTGCAGGCCGAGAAAGCCGGCGCTGGCCAGGAACGTCATCGAGACGAGGAAGAGCCGGGCATCGTAGAGCCGTCGCGCCGCCTCGCTCGCCAGCAGGCCGAGAACGACGCTGACGCCCGCGACGACCAGCACGAGCCAGAAGTGCGCCGGGTGATGCTCCCAGTGGGCGTCCGCTGACGGTGCGGCCAGGAGGAGCCCGAGCCCGGCGAGGGGAAGCGCGAGGACGCCGATCCGGATCGCCATCTCCGCTCGACCCTAAACGCTGCGCAGGAACGTCCGAGCCGGCGCCGAATGTTTGCGGCGTGCCGAGGCTCTGGCTTCCGATCGCGATCGCGCTCTCCGCTGCTGCAGCCGAGGTTGCGGGCGCATCGACGCTCGCCCTCTACGTTCTCCTGGCCTCCGTTCCCGTGAATGCAGCCTGCGGCCTCGGCGCGCTCGGTGACCTGCTCGACGCGCGCGCGAAGGGGCCGGTCGCACCGGCGATCGCCCTCGAGCCTGCCCTCGCCGGCCTCGCGCTCGTGCTGGTCGTCGCGGGGACTGCGGCGAACGCGGTCGTCTTCGCCCTCACGGGTTGCCTCGCCGTCTATCTCGTGCAGGCGCTGCTCGGCCTCAGCGTCGAGCTCAGGAGCCCAGCTTCAGGAGGGCTCCTAGAGCGGTAGCGCCTTCGCCGCGTTCTTCGCCAGGTCGATCATCGGCTGGACGGCGAAGAACGAGCCCACGTTCACGACCATGGCCGCGAACACCGAAGCCGAGAGCATGATCTCGCGTGGCGGAGAGCCTCCGACCGGCGCCAGCCCGAGCTCCGCCGCCGGCCGCATGTACATGGCGCGGATGACCGCCAGGTAGTAGTAGAGGCTGACGAGCGTCGCCACGACGCCGACGACCACGAGCCAGTTCCAGCCCCGGTCGCTGGCCGCGGCGAAGACGTAGAACTTGCCGACGAAGCCGCCGGTCAACGGAAAGCCGGCGAAGCCGAGCATGAACGTGAACATGCCGGCCCCGAGCAGCGGGCGCTCCCAGCCGAAGCCGGCCAGATTGTCGAGGGTCACGCTCTCCCTCAGCTCGCGCTCGCGGGCGGCGACGACGGCAAAGGCACCGATCGAGATCGCCGAGTAGGGGATCAGGTAGTAGAGGAGCGCACGGCCTCCGAGCTCGTTTGCGGCGGCGATCGCGATCAGCATGAAGCCTGCGTGCGAGATCGACGAGTAGGCGAGGAGCCGCTTGACCCGGCTCTGGACGAGTGCCGCGATGTTGCCCCAGGCCAGCGAGATGCAGGCGAGGACAGCAACGGCGATCGTCCAGACATCCTCCTTCTGCGGAAACGCGACCGTCAGCAGGCGAAGGGCCAGGACGAGCGCGACCGCCTTCGTCGCAGCTGCCATGAAGCCGGTCACCGGCGTCGGGGCACCCTCGTAGACGTCGGGCGTCCACATGTGGAAGGGGGCAACCGACGCCTTGAAGGCGAGGCCCGCGATCAGCATCGCGAGGCCAACGAGCAGGATCGGGTCGCCGGTGAGGTCGTGCGCGCGCGTTGCGTCTGCGATCGCCGAGAAGCCGAGCTCACCGGTCGACCCGTAGACGAGCGCCGAGCCGAAGAGCAGCACGGCTGAGCCCATGCCGCCGATGATCAGGTACTTGAGGCCGGCCTCGAGCGAGCCGACGAGATCGATCTCGATCGCGCAGAGGATGTAGAGGCAGACCGAGAACCACTCGAGGCCGAGGAAGAGGGTCATCAGGTTGCTCGCCTGGACGAGGAAGGCCATGCCGGCGACGGCGGTGGCGAGCAGCGCGTAGTACTCGCCGATGTGATCCCGGCGCATGCGCGCGGAGTACGAGACGCCGACCGCGAGCAGGCCGGAGGCCATGATGATCAGCTGCGCGAGCGCAGCGAACCGGTCGCGGCTGACCGCGTCGGCGACGATCAGGTGCGCATCCGGGCTCTTCCAGTAGACGAGCGCAGCGGTGACGAGGCCGCCGATGAAGCCGAGCGCGCAGACGAAGGCGGCGAAGGGCCGGAGGAGCCAGCGGGGAGTGAGCACAGCCGAAAGCAGGCAGATCGCCGCAGCGCTGAGCGCAACGAGCGAGGGCGAGAGCGCGAACCAGTCGACGGACGGCGTATCGATCATCGGAACGAAATCCGTTCGCTGACCGGCGTCTGGTCGGATTGCCCGAGCGTGTTACCGCTGATGGCTCCGGGCCAAGCGGAGAGCGCAAGCAGGCAGGCCACGAGCGGGACGAGGATTCCGAGCTCGGCTGGGCGCAGGTCGAGGGCGGCCTCGGCGACGACTGGACCAGGCTGCCGGTGGAGAACGGCCGAGATCAGGCGCAGCATGTACAGCGCCGCCAGCACAATTCCCGTTGCGCCTGCGACGGCCCAGCCCCAGCCCGTGGTAAAGACCCCGGCCAGAATCAGAAACTCACCGGCGAAGGCCGAGGAGCCGGGGACCGCGAGCGCGATGATCCCGGTCGCCATCAGCATCGTCGCCAGCGCCGGACGTCCGCGCGCCATGCCCCCGAGGCGCTCCAGGCTGCCGGTCGAGGTTCGCCGCTCGATCGCTCCCGCAAGCAGGAAGAGCGTGGCCGAGATCAGCCCGTGGTTGACTGCCTGCAGGACCGCACCGCTCAGCCCTGCGCTGTTCTGGGCGAAGACGCCGATCGTGATCAGGCCCATCTGCGAGAGGCTCGAGTACGCGATCACTCCGCGTACGTCCGGCGCCCGGAAGGCCATGAGCGCTCCGTAGACGAGCCCGACGACGGCGAGCGCGAGGATCACGTTGCGGAAGTCGTCGACTGGCCCGGGGAACTTCCCGAGGCAGATCCGGATGAAGCCGAAGATCGCGGCCTTCGAGATCACCCCGGATAGCACTGCCGCCACCTCGGGCGAGGACTCGCGATACGCGTCGGGCAGCCAGCCGTGCAGGGGGAAGAGCGGCGCCTTGACCGCAAAGGCGATCGCGAACCCAAGGAAGAGCCAGGTGCTGTTGCTCGGCTCGGTCGTGACGAGGTCGAACGAGTTGCGCGAGAGCCCGAAGACGATGACCGCGACGAGCATCAGCAGCGAGCCGGCCATCGTGTAGATGACGAACTTCACCGTCGCGCCCATTCGGCCCGGTCCGCCCCAGACCCCGATCAGGACATAGAGCGGGATCATCATCGCCTCGAAGAAGACGTAGAAGAGCAGCAGATCCTGGGCCGCGAAAACGCCGACGACCGCCGCCGTCAGGAAGAGCATGAGCCCGAAGTACGCGCGCGGCCGCTCGCGGCCGACCCAGAAGCCGTAGGCGATCGCCGCCGCCAGCACGACGACCGCGAGCCCGGCGAGCCAGAACGAGAAGGCGTAGAAGCCGACGTGGTAGGAGACGTGCAGGTCGCTGAACCATGTCGTCTGCTGGTCGAAGCTCGGCGACAACCCCGTGCGGTCGAAGTCCATCCGGGTCAACGCGTTGATCCAGAAGCCGACCTCGACGAGCGCGAAGAGCAGGGCAAACGAGCCGGCCAGGCGGCCGACGGGCAGCAGCCACACGAAGAGGGCGCCGGCGAGCGGGAGGAAGATGAGGATCGTGGCGAGCCAGCCGGTCACGTGCGCCCCTCGCCGGCGGTGGCTCCCGGGCGGCGGAGCCGACCTCCGCCACCGCCTGGCGCCGCTGCGGGCACGGTGCTCTCCGGGCCCGTATTCCGAATACTGTTCCCTCCGGCCCCGCACCCGCAGCGACGCCCGAGGAACGCGCGTGGGCTCCAGACTGGGATACGACTTCTCACGTCACTTCACCCACACGAAGACGAGGGCGAGGACGGTGACGCTGCCGGCGATCGCGAGCGCGTAGGTGCGGACGAGACCGGTTTGCAGCTGCGTCACCTCGCCGGCGATGCGGCGTGCGCCGAACGCGATGCCGGTCAGAGATCCGAGGATGAGCGGGCGCTCGACGCGACTCCCGAGGCTCCGGGCGAGCAAGACCGAGGGCCGGTAGAAGAGCGCGTCGTAGAGCTCGTCGAAGTAGAACTTATGCTCGAGCAGCGCTCGGACCGGCCTCGCCCTCGGAACCTTCAGCGTCCGTGCCGAGTAGACCGCCCAGGCGACGGCGATCCCGGCGAGCCCGAGCGAGACGGCGCCGAGACTGGCCAGGAAGTCCTGGGTCCCGCTCGGCTCGATGAGCGGTTCGGCGGCGGGCTTCAGGAAGTCCGCGAGCGGGTGCCAGATACCCGCGATCTGGATCCAGCCGCCGATCGCTGCGAGCACGGCGAGTGCACCCACGCTCAGCCCCATCCAGAGCCAGGGCTCGGTGCGTTCCGGCCGATGGAAGTACTCGCGCGCGTAGGGCGAGGGCTCGCCTTCGAAGACGAGGAACACCATCCGGAATGTGTAGAGGCCCGTGAGGAAAGCGCCCGCGAGCCCCGCTGCGAACAGGATCTGCCCGTACCAGCCGGCCGCGAGGGCCGAGGCGAGGATCGAGTCCTTCGAGAAGAAGCCGGAGAGCGGAGGAATCCCGGTCAGGGCGAGCGCGCCGATGAGGAAGGCGACATAGGTGCGCGGCAGGAAGCGCCGGAGACCGCCCATCTTGCGCATGTCCTGCTCACCGACGAGGGCATGGATGACGAGGCCCGCGGCGAGGAAGAGGAGCGCCTTGAAGAACGCATGCGTCATCAGGTGGAACATCGCGTTCGCGTACCCACCGAGGCCCGCGCCGAGGAACATGTAGCCGATCTGCGACATCGTCGAGTACGCGATCACGCGCTTGATGTCGACCTGGACGAGCGCGATCAGCCCAGCGAGCAGCAGGGTGGCCGCGCCGATGCCGGCCGCGAGGTCCTGGACGCGCCCGGCCTGCTCGAAGATCGGCGCTGTGCGGACGAGCAGGTACACGCCGGCGGTCACCATCGTCGCTGCGTGAATGAGCGCACTGACCGGCGTCGGGCCTTCCATCGCGTCCGGGAGCCAGGTCTGGAGCGGAAGCTGAGCCGATTTCGCGACCGCGCCGCCGAGGAGGCCGAGCGCGACGAGGTTCACCGCCCATGAGCCCTGCACGCCGCCCGCCCACTGGAACGCCGATGCGAACGAAAGCGAGCCCGTTCGCTGGATCAGGAGGAAGAAGGCGAGCGCCATCGTCGCGTCGCCGAACGCGTTCATGATGAACGCCTTCTTCGCAGCCGCGACCGCCTGCGGGCGCTCGTGATGGAAGCCGATCAGGAAGTACGAGCAGAGGCCGACGAGTCCCCAGCCGGCGAGCAGGAGCAACAGGTTCCCGGCCTGCACGAGCAGAAGCATCGAGAAGACGAAGAGGGCCATGTACGCGAAGTAGCGGCGCTCCTCGTCCTCGCCGTCCATGTAGCCGATCGAGTAGCCGACGATGAGAGCGCCCACTCCGGAGACGACGAGCATCATGAAGATCGAGAGCGGGTCGACGAGGATGCTGAGGCCGACGTCGAAGTTGCCGGCCGAGAGCCAGGTCCAGGCCGTTGAGAGGTGCGAGCGATCCTCGGTGTCGCGTCCCAGGATCGAGAAGAAGGCGACCGCGGCGGCGACGAACGAGGCGGCGACCGACGCGGTCGCGAGATAACCGGCTGCGCGCCGCGACCAGCGGGTGCCGCCGAGCGTGATCGCGAACGTCGCGCCGAGCGGCGCGAAGAGGCAGACCCAGGCGGCGGCGATCACGCGGCAACCCTGTTCGCCGCGGCGCTCAGCCGCTCGAAGACGACCTGGGCCGCGGCCGGAATCGCCCGCTCGGGGTCATATTCAGGCTCATAGGCGGTCAGTGCAGCGGCCCTAATCGCAAATCGATCGCTGATGAGATCGATCGCATCTGCCAGCTGCTCCGCGTGGGGACCACCCTCGACGGCAAGCGCATTGGCACGCCCTCCGGAGGGGTTGAGCACATCGAGGTCGATGTGAACGTAAACCGAGTCGACCCGGGTCCGGAGTTCGTCCAACGCCGGCCCGAGGTCGGAGACGTCGACAGCTCGGATGCGAGACGCCTCGAGGCGCTCGCGTTCGCCCGGGTCGATATCGCGGGCGCCGCCGAGGACGACGTGGTCCTCGGGGATCGGGCTCAGGCCTTCGACGGTCTCGCGCAGGGCCGCCCACCCGCTGCCCGTGAGCATCGCAAGCCCGAATCCGTCGAAGAATCCGGTTGGCGTCGTGTCCGGTGTGTTGAAGTCGGCGTGCGCGTCGAACCAGATCACGCCCAGGCCCCCGCCGAGCCCGGCGACCGTGCCGAGCGAGCTGTTGCAGTTCCCCGCGAGCACGACCGGGAAGCCGTCTGCGGCGACGACGTCGCGGACCGTGAGCGCGAGCGCGCGGATCACCGCCATCGAGGCTGCAATTTCGTTCGACGCTTGGGGCCCCGGGTCGACCGCCACGACATCGGAGCTGTTTGGGGCGAGTGCCTCGGAGAGCAGCGGGACGCCCGTCGCGAGCCCGACGTGCGCCCGGCCGAGGTGATACGGCACCTCGATCAGGGTCGGGCGGCTCATCCGCGGAGCGTGGACAGCTTGTCGACGTCGAGCTCGAGCTTCCGCCGGTTGACGGCCACGATCAGCCCGAGACCAACGACGACCTCAGAGGCGGCGACCGCCATCACGGCGAGCGCGAAGACCTGCCCGTCGAGCTGGCCATGGTGGCGCGAGAACGTGATCAGGGCCAGGTTCGCCCCGTTGAGCATGATCTCGAGCGAGAGCAGGACGATCAGCGGGCTGCGCCGCAGCATCACGCCGAGCGCGCCGATGGCGAAGAGGAAGGCGGCGACCGCGAGGTACCAGGTGAGGTCGGGGCCCTTCACTGCGCCTCCGCCTCGTCGCGGGCGTGACTGCCGAGGACGACGCCGCCCACGGCCGCCGCGAGCAGCACGATGGAGGTGATCTCGAACGCGAGCAGGTGGTCGGTCAGGAAGAGCTTCCCGACTTCACGCGGGCTGCCGAACGAGTTCGCGACGTCGGGGGCCTGCGAGAGGCGGCCGCTCGCCTTCAGGCCGATCACGACCACGATCTCGATCATCAGTGCTCCAGCCGCCGCGACGGCGCTCAGTACCTGCCAGCTCGGCCCTCCGGCCCAGGGCGCATCCGCGTGCCGGCCCAGGTAGGCGATCACGAACAGGAACATGACCATCACGGCGCCGGCGTAGACGAGCACCTGGGCGGCCGCGACGAACTCCGCGGAGAGGAGCAGGTAGAGAACGGCGAGCGAGCCGAGGTTGCCGATGAGCGCGAGCGCCGAGTAGAAGGGATTCGAGAAGCTGACGACAGCCGCCCCGGAGCCGAGGCACGCGAAGGCGGCGACGAACCACACGAACCAGACGACGACGTTGCCCAAGCTCAGCTCCTTGTCTGGTACGCGGGGATCGGCGTGTCGTAGAGGTCGCGGTCGGCGACGGGAACGCGCTTAATCGGCTCGGCGAGCAGCATGTCCTTCGTGTAGATGAGGTCGTCGCGCGAGTACTCGGAGATCTCGAACTCCTGCTCGAGCGTGATCGCGTCGAACGGGCACGCCAGCTCGCAGTAGCCGCAGAAGATGCACCGCGAGAGGTTGATCTCGTAGATCCGCGCATACCGCTCGCCCGGCGAGACGCGGTTCTCGGCCGTGTTCTCCTCGGCGACGACCCGGATGCAGTCGGCCGGGCAGGCGGCCGCGCAGAGCGAGCACCCGACGCACTTCTCCATCCCGTTCGCATGGCGCCACAGCCGGTGGCGGCCGCGGAAGCGCGGGTAGAGGGGCCGCTTGTACTCGGGGTACTGCTGGGTGATCGGCTTCTTGAAGATCTGCTTCAGCGTGACGCCGAAGCCGCGGAACGAGTCGGCCGGCCGGGGGCTCATCGGAAGGCGACTACCAATGCGGCGGTGACGACCGCGTTCACGGTTGCGAGCGGGAGCAGGACCTTCCAGCCGAAGGCCATCAGCTGGTCGTAGCGCAGCCGCGGAAGGGTTGCGCGCAGCCAGATGAAGAGGAAGATCAACACGAGGACCTTGAGCAGGAACCACAGTGGGCCGAGCGGCGACCAGGGGCCGATCCAGCCGCCGAAGAAGAGCGTGACGCAGAGCCCGGAGAGCGTGATCATGTTCACGTACTCGGCCATCGAGAAGAGGCCGAAGCGCATCCCGCTGTACTCGGTGTGGTAGCCGGCGACGAGCTCGGTGTCGGCTTCGGGCAGGTCGAACGGTGGCCGGTTCGTCTCAGCCGTGCCGGCGGCGAAGAAGACGAGCAGCCCGACGAGCTGCGGCACGGCGTACCAGATCGTGTCCTGCTGCTTCTCGACGATGTCGACGAGCGAGAGCGAACCCGCCATGAGGACGACACCGAGCACGGAGAGCGCCAGCGCGACCTCGTACGAGACGAGCTGGGCGCAGGTGCGCATCGAGCCGAGCAGGGCGTACTTCGAATCGGAGGCCCAGCCGCCGACGATGAAGCCGTAGATCCCGAGGGAGCCGAGCGCGAAAATGAAGATCAGCGAGATCGGCACGTTCATGATCTCGCCGGAGATGTCGTAGTGCCAGACGTGCCAGCCCGCGCCGAAGGGGATGACGCTGAACGCGGCGAGCGCTGTTGCCGCCGAGACCATCGGCGCGGTGATGTAGAGGATGTCGACGGCTGTTGCCGGGAAGAAGCTCTCTTTGCGGATCAGCTTGACGAGGTCGGCGATCGGCTGCAGGAGGCCGAAAGGGCCGGCGCGATTGGGGCCGTAGCGCTGCTGCATGCGCCCGATCAGCTTGCGCTCGACCCAGGTCATGTACGCGAACATTCCGAGCAGGAGATTCACGATCACGACGGCCTTGATCGCGTCGATCCACCAGGGTTCGTTCATGCGCCGACCTCCACGTGGGTGCCGAGGCCTTCAGCGTGCTCGGCCGCCACTCGGGCCACGCCGGCGACGAGCCTCCGGTTCACGCGCGCGCGAAGAGCGACCGACGTGCCATTGGAGCGGACGTTCACAGACGCGCCGGGTTCGATCTTGAGCTTCTTCGCGTCGTCGGGCGAGAGCTCGATCTCCGCGGAGGGGCGCTGGAACTGCAGCTCCGGCACGCGCTCCACCGCGGGGCCCGAGAAGAGCGGTCGGTACGTGACGAGCCGAAGGCCCTTCCCCTTGGCGCGCTTGATCGGCGCCGGCGCCGAGGGAACCTCGGCCTGGGCGGGGCGGGCAGGGAGCGTTGACTGCTCGCCGATGCCGCCGTAGTCGAGGCCGCCGTACGCGAGCTCGGAGAGCTCGGCGAAGACCTGTGACGGGTGAGGCGAGAAGGAGACGCCGAAGCGCTCGGCGAGCTTGGCCAGCCAGGCGAGCTCGTCGGGACAGGGCGGGATGACGGCGCGACGCAGGCGCTGGAGCCGGCCCTCGACGTTCATGTAGGTGCCGTCTCGCTCGAGGTAGCTCGTTCCCGGCAGGACGAGGTCGGCCCAGCCGGCGATGGGAGACCGGAACATCGAGATCGCGAGCACCTTCGACGAGCGCTCGGCGAGCGCGCGGACGTCGGGGTTCGCAGCGGCCTCGTCGCCCGAGACGATGAGGAGCTCGATCGGCTCCGGGTCGGCCTCGTCGGTATCGGAGGCGGCTGCCCAAGCATCGGCGACGCCACGGCCGTTCGCCGTCTCGAGGAGGTGGAAGGCGCCGCAGCCCGGTTTGTCGGCGAAGCCGAGCTCGGCGGCGAGGCCGGCGATCGTGGTGCCGCCCCGGCCACCCGGGCCCGACCAGATGAGCACGGCGCGTTCGCTCTCGCGCAGCCGCGAGCTGAGCTCTCCGTCCTTGACCGCGCCGACGCCGCGGTCCGGGGTGCCGATCTCGGTTGTCACAACCTCCGCGCCCGCTCGGCGCGCGGCGCGCAGCCAGAGATCGACGATCGGAGCCCGCTCGACCACCGGGTCGTCACCGAGGACGACGACGAGCTCGGCGTCGCGAATCGCCGAGAGGGGCAAACGGAAGGCGTCGAGCGCCGGGCTCACGTCCTCGGGCATGACGGCGCAGTGCGCGCTGACGCCCTGGCGCAGGAGCTTGGCGAGCGCGTAGGCCTGCTCGATGGTCTCGGAGCCCGAGAGCGCGGTCACGATGCTGTTCCCGGCTGCGCGCAGCATCTGCTCGGCCTCGTCGAGCGCAGCGTCCCAGGACAGCGTCTCGTAGCGTCGGCGGCCAACCTTCCGTCCGGGATCGACGATCCGGTCGTCCGCGCGCAGGTGCGTGAAGCCGAAGCGTCCCTTGTCGCAGAGCCAGCCCTCGTCGACCTCGGGATGATTCCGCGAGACGATCCGTTTGACCTTGCCCTCGCGCGTCGTCGCCTCGACGTTGCAGCCGACGGGGCAGAGGCCGCAGACGCTCGGGACGTCCTGGATCTCCCACGGGCGCGCGTCGAAGCGGTACTGCGTCGAGGTCAGGGCGCCGACCGGGCACAGCTCGATCACGTTCCCGGAGAAGGGCGCGCGATATGGCTCGTCCTCGAAGGTCGCGATCACCGACTGCGAGCCGCGGTCGCGGGCCACGAGCTGGCTGTCTTCGGCGACGTCTGACGAGAAGCGCGTGCAGCGGTAACAGAGGATGCAGCGCTCGCGGTCGAGCGCGATCGTGGGCGAGATCGGGATCGGCTTCTCGAACGTGCGCTTCGGGAAAACGTTGCGGGTCACGGCCGGGCCCCAGCGGAACGTGAGATCCTGCAGCGGGCACTCGCCGCCCTTATCACAGACCGGGCAGTCGAGCGGGTGGTTGACGAGGATGAACTCGAGCGTCGAGCTCTGGCCCTCGGCGGCCGCGGGCGAGGTCTGCGCCGTCCGCACCGTCATCCCGTCCTGTGCCGTCAGCGTGCAGCCGGCCTGGAGCTTGGGGATGCCTTCGACCTCGACGAGGCACATGCGGCAGGCGCCGATCGCAGGCCCGAGCCGCGGTTCGTAACAGAAGACGGGGATCTCGATCCCGGCGGCGAGAGCCGTCTCGACGAGTCCAGTCCCCTTCGGCACCTGAGCCTCGCGCCCGTCGATCGTGACGGTGACGATCTCAGCCGTGCTCATTTCACCCCTGTCCAGGGCCAGGCCCTGGACATGGCTCGTGCCTGGCACCTGACATGGCTCATGCGGGCATCTCGGCTACTGGCGAATGGGTGTGCTGGTCGACCGGCGCGACGATGCCTTCGATCGACGAACCTCCGCCGTACGGGCACCCGCCCTGGTCGATGTGGGCCTCGAACTCCTCGCGGTACTTGTCGATGTAGCTCGCGACCGGGTAGACGGCGAAGTCGCCGAGGGCGCAGAGCGACTTCCCGAGCATGCGGTTGCACACGTTCCGCAACAGGTCGAGGTCGGCGTGCTCGCCGCGGCCCGACTCGATCTTCTCCAGCAGGCTCACCATCCAGCGCGTGCCCTCCCGGCACGGCGTGCACTTGCCGCAGGACTCGTGCATGTAGAACTTCTCGACCCGCAGGGCGAGCTGCACCATGCAAGCGCGCTCGTCGACGACGATGATCGCCGCTGAGCCGAGGAAGGAGCCCGCAGCCTGAATGGAGTCGAAATCCGCCGGCGTGTCGAGCTGGTCCGGCGTGAAGATCGGCACCGACGACCCGCCCGGGATGACTGCCTTCAGCTTTCGCCCCCCCGGAACGCCGCCGCCGACGTCGTAGATCAGCTCCCGCAGCGTCGTCCCGAGCGGAAGCTCGTAGTTTCCCGGGCGCTCGACGTTCCCGGAGATCGAGTAGACGACGGTTCCGGGCGAAGCCTCCGGCCCGAGCGAGGCGTACCAGGCGCCACCGCGCTCGAGGATGACCGGGACCGTCGCCAGCGTCTGGACGTTGTTGATGAGCGTCGGGGAGGCGTACAACCCCGAGATCGGCGGAAAGGGAGGACGCGGCCGCGGCTGACCCCGCTCGCCCTCGAGCGACTCGAGGAGGGCGGACTCCTCGCCGCAGATGTAGGCCCCGGCGCCGCGGTGGAGCACGAGCGTCACTCCGGCGAGGAGGTCGGCCTCGCGCACCTCGTCGGCTGCCCTCTTCATCACCTCGTACTCGGCGGCGTACTCACCGCGGATGTAGATGAAGACGTGCCTCGCACCGATCGCGTGCGCCGCGATCAGGCAGCCCTCGATGAAGCGGTGCGGGACGCGCCGCATGATCTCCCGGTCCTTGAAAGCTCCCGGCTCGGACTCGTCCGCGTTCGCGACGACGTAGGTCGGCTTGCCGGCCGCCGGCGGCTGGACGAGGCTCAGCTTGCGCCCCATCGGGAAGCCGGCGCCGCCGCGGCCGCGCAGGGTCGCCGTCGAGATCTCGTCGATTACGGCCTGCCGCTCCAGTCCACGCGCCTTAGCGAGCGCGCCGTACCCGCCGATCGCCTGGTATTCGGCGAGCCGCGTCAGGTCGCGCTCCTCGGCATCCGCGAGGACGAGGGCCTGCGGCTCAGCCACTCTGCAGCTCCTGCGCGATGCGGGGCACGTCCTCCGGCTTCGTCGGCTCCCGATAGCGATGGTCGACGACGACGACCGGCGCATAGCCGCACCCGCCCGCGCACTCGATCGTGCGCAGCGTGACCTTGCCGTCCTCGCTCGTCTCGCCGACGCGGACTCCCAGCTCGCCCTCGAAGGCCTCGACGACCTGCTGCGCTCCGACGAGCGCGCAGGAGATGTTCGTGCAGACCTCGACGAGATGCTCGCCGACAGGGGCCAGGTGGTACATGTCATAGAAGGACGCGACCGCCTGCACATGGGCCGGAGTCAGGTCGAGCGCGTCGGCCACCTCCGCGAGCGCCTCCGGAGGCAGCCACCCGCCGTACTCCTGCTGCGCCAGCCGCAGGCCGCTCATCACCCCCGACCGGGGATCCGGGTACGGCGCGGCCGCCTCAAGGATCTCCTCCCGTAGGCTCATCGGTCGACCTCGCCCATGACCGAGTCGAGCGAGCCGACGATCGCGATCAGATCGGCGACGAGCGCGTTCGTCATGCAGGTCGCCGTCGCCTCGAGCGCGACGAAGGACGGTGCGCGAAACTTCACTCGCCACGGCTTGGGGCCGCCGTCGGAGACGACGTAGCAGCCGAGCTCGCCGCGCGGCGACTCGACTGTGACGTAGACCTCGCCCTCGGGCACCCGGTAGCCCTCGGTGACGATCTTGAAGTGGTGGATGAGCGACTCCATCGACGTGTGTAGCTCATGCCGCGGCGGGAGCACGACCTTGCGGTCGTCCGCGGTCCACGGCCCCTCGGGCATGCCCTCGAGGCACTGCTCGACGATCCGCACCGACTGGCGCATCTCTTCGATCCGCACCCGGTAGCGGTCGTAGACGTCGCCGTTCGGGTACACGGGGACGTCGAAGTCGAGCGCCGGATAGGCCAGGTAAGGCCGGTCTCGTCGCAGGTCCCAGTCGACGCCGGAGGCCCGTAGCACCGGCCCCGACTGCCCGAGCGCGATCGCATCCTCGGCCGAGAGCAACCCGATTCCCCGGGTGCGCTCGAGCCAGATCTGGTTGCGCGAGAGGATCGCCTCGTACTCGTCGATCGCCTTCGGCATCCAGTCGACGAACTTGCGGCACTCGGCGGCAAAGCCCGGCGGCACGTCCTCGGCGAGCCCGCCGGCCTGGAAGTACCGCGTGTGCATGCGCATTCCCGTGACCAGCTCGGACAGATCGAGGATCTGGTCGCGCTCGCGGAAGCAGTACCAGAACATGGAGATCGCCCCCAGCTCGAGCGCGCTCGTGCCGAGGAAGATGAGGTGCGAATGGAGGCGGTTCAATTCGCAGAGCAGGGTCCGCATCCACGTCGCCTTCGGCGGGACCTCGAGGCCGAGGAGCTTCTCGATCGCGAGCACGAACACGAGCTCGTTGTTCTGGAAGGCGACGTAGTCGATGCGCTCCGGGTACGTGATCGCCTTCCACCAGGACTTCTGCTCCATGTTCTTCTCGAAGCCGGTGTGGAGATAGCCGATGACCGCGCGCAGACCGACGACCCGCTCGCCGGACAGATCGACGACGAGGCGCAGGACGCCGTGGGTCGAGGGGTGGTTGGGCCCGAAATTGACCTGGAGGAGGTCCTCGGAGTCGCGGAGCGCCGGCGGCACCTGGAGGACGGTCGGGATCGGCGACGGGATGTTCGACCCCCGGTAGATCTGCGGGCGCGTCGTGACCGCCATTACTCTGCTCCCGAGAACCGGACCGGCTCGCCGCCGAGGGGATAGTCCTTCCGGAGCGGATGACCCTCCCAGTCGTCCTCCATGATGATCCGGCTCAGGTTCGGATGGCCGTCGAAGCGGATTCCCATCAGGTCGTACGCCTCGCGCTCGTGCCAGTCGGCGGTCGGCCAGACCGAGACGACGCTCGGCACGCTCTGGCCGTCTTCGACCCAGATCTGCACCCGGACGACCGACGCGCTGGGCCCGAGCATCAGCAGGTGGTAGTTGACGGCGAAGCGCGCGGGCTTGGGCTCCGGCGAGCGCGCCAGCCCCTGCGCGCCCAGAGCGTCGAGATCGCGGCCCGCGCCCGTCCCGTAGTAGCCGGCGATTCCCCGCTCGCCCCAGCCGAGGTAGTCGGTCGGGGTGATGTCGGAGAGGAAGTTGAAGCCCTCCTCGTCGCGCAGGTACGTGCAGGCCTCGAGGAGCCGCGCTGCGTCGACGACGAGGGTCGTCTCGCCGTAGGCGTCGCGGCGCTCGACGAGGCCCGGAACCCCCTCGAACGTCAGCTCGCCACCCCACGGATCTCGTAAGCGGGCGGGACGCCGGCCTTGATCTTCTCCTGCAGCCGGACGATGCCCTCGATCAGGGCCTCGGGCCGCGGCGGGCACCCCGGCACGTGGATGTCGACGGCGACGATCTTGTCGACGCCCTGGAGGATGGCGTAGTTGTTGAACATGCCGCCCGAGCTGGCGCAGGCGCCCATCGCGATCACCCACTTCGGCTCGAGCATCTGGTCGTAGATCTGCCGCAGCGGCGCGGCCATCTTGTGGGCGACGCGCCCGGAGACGATCAGCAGGTCGGCCTGGCGCGGCGAGGAGCGGAAGACCTCGGCGCCGAAGCGTGCGATGTCGTAGCGCGAGGAGACGATCGACATCATCTCGATCGCACAGCACGCAAGCCCGAACGTGTCCGGCCAGATCGAGTTTCCCTGCGCCCAGAGGACCGCCTTCTCGACGGTCGTCAGCATCAGCTTGTCCTCGAGGTCGGCGCCGAGCTCCTGCTCGAAGACGCCGGGCCCCTTGCCCTTCCAGAGCACACGCTCCGAGTTGAGGCCCCAGTCCGCGAGGCGCTGCTTCTTCCTCACCGCCACCGCAGAGCCCCCTTCCGCCAGATGTACACATACGCGAGCGCGAGGATCGCGATGAAGAAGGCGAACTCCGCGAAGCCGAACCAGCCCAGCGGCTTCAGAACGACACCGAGTGGATAGAGAAAGACGATCTCGATATCGAAGACGATGAAGAGCATCGCCGTCAGGTAGAAGCTGACCGTGAAGCGGTTCGCGTGGGGTGGCCCCTGTGAGACGCCCGACTCGAACGGCAGCCGGCGCGTCCTCGTTCGACGCGCCGGGCGCGTGGCAAAGACGAACGACATCAGGATCATCGAAGCCGGGATGACGAGCGCGAGCGTCCCGTACAGAAGAAACGGGAGCCAGCTATCGAGCATCTGCGCGCCAGCTGCTCCGGGCCAAGTCGGGCGGAAACGTACCACGGCACGAGTAGGCGCGGATTCCGCTCAACGATGAGGGTATCGGCTGTTACAAAGTTCGTCCCCGGACGGGGCATGAGACGGCAGTGGACGTTGCTACCATTCGACCGATGGCGACCATCGAGCAGGAAGCGCTCGTCACCCTCACCGAGGGCGCGGCGACCAAGATCAAGGAGCTCATGGCCGAGGAGCCGGAGGGCGAGGCCGGGGTTCTGCGCATCGCCGTGCAGGGCGGCGGCTGCTCCGGGTTCGAGTACGCCCTTGGTTTCGACTCGGGTGCGCAGGAAGGCGATGTCGAGGCCGACGCCTTCGGGATCCAGGTCGTCGTCGACCCGCTGAGCGCTCCCTATCTCCAGGGGACGGAGATCGACTTCGTCGACGGGTTGCAGGGCGGGTTCGCGATCAACAACCCGAACGTGACCTCGGCGTGCGGCTGTGGCCATTCCTTCCAGGTGGAGGAAGGCACGGCCTCCGAGGATGCTGCCGTCGGCGGCTGCGGCTCGGGCTGCAGCGCCTAGACTCCTCCCCCTTCGATTTCCGACCGAGGAGGAGTGGTGTCGCAGCTGCGTTGGTTGTCGCTCGTCGGTGTGATCGTCCTGGCCCTCGCCGGTTGCGGGGGCGACAAGAAGAGCGAGGAGAGCGAAGGCGGCGGTGAGGCCGAGGCCGCCTGCACCGGGTCGCCTCTGAGTGCGGCACCGAACCTCCCGGCCAAGTTCCCGACGTTCGACTCGGTCACCTACACCCAGCAGTCCAAGCAGGGCCCGACGGACATCGTCGAGGGGTACTACGAAGGCGACGTGGAAGGTGCCCACGACGAGGTCAAGGCCGCGCTCGAGAACGCCGGCTTCACGGTCCTCTTCGACGAGCTGGAAGAGCACGACTCCGAGGTCTCCTGGAAAGGCCAGGGCCGCTCAGGTCAGGTCGCGTTGCGCGAGGAGTGCGGCGACAGCGACCGCACCTTCGTGCACATCACGAACCGCCCCGAATAGCTCGTTGTCGGCGCACAGTGCGCCGTTAGCATGAGGCTATGAGCAGCACCGGCGAGCTTGTCGACATCACGATTCTCGGCGCGGGGCCGACCGGCCTCGCGGCCGCGTACTACGCCGGGCACCGCGACGCGACGGTGCGCATCGTCGAGAGCCTCGAGCAGCTCGGCGGCCAGGTCGCCGCCACCTACCCCGAGAAGCACGTCTACGACGTCGCCGGGCACCCGAAGATCCTCGGGCAGGCGCTTGTCGAGCTCTGCGCCGAGCAAGGCCTCCAGTACGGGGCCGAGGTGATCCTCGGCGAGGAGGCGAAGACGCTCGAGCGCATCAACCAAAACGGCGAGGAGGTGCTCAGCCTGACGACGGACAAGGGCGGCCCGTATCTGTCGCGGGCGCTGATCGTCACCGCAGGGCACGGGGCGTTCGAGCCCCGCAAGCTCGGGGTCGAGGGCATCGACGAGTGGGAGGGCAAGGGCGTCCACTACTTCGTGCGCGAGAAGGACGTCTTCAAGGACAAGGCCTGCGTGATCGTGGGCGGCGGGGACTCGGCGCTCGACTGGACACTCGGTCTTCAGGACACGGCGCGAACGCCGATCGCCCTCGTCCACCGGCGAGACCGCTTTCGCGCGCTGGAGGCGTCGGTGAACGAGGCGCGCGAGCTCGAGTCAGAGGGGCGGGTCAAGATCATGACCCCGTGCGAGGTGCGCGAGATCCACGGGGACGGCTCGATCGCCGGCGTCTCGATCGAGAACACGGAGACCGGCGACATCGAGCGCGTGGACTGCGAGGCGCTGATCACGCTGCTGGGCTTCCACTCGCATCTCGGCGCGATCGCGGAGTGGGGCATCGAGCTCGAGGGCAAGCGGCAGCTGAAGGTGAATCCGATGACGATGGAGACGAACCTGCCCGGGGTCTACGCGGCCGGGGACGTCGCCGGGTATCCGGGCAAGATCACCCTGATTACGGTCGGAATGGGCGAGGCTGCGATCGCCGCGAACAACTCGCTCGCGCAGATTCGCGGCGAGAAGGTTCAGCCCAAGTACTCCACGGACTAGTACTGACAGGCCTCGTCCCTCGTTCGAGGGTCACCGGCACGGGCTCAAGTGCCGATTCGCACCCAGCAATGGCACAACGCACCCTCGAATGTCTCAGTTGCGGCGAGACACGCCGTGTGGAAGGCACACATTCGCAGCAGCATCTCGCGACCGGCGAGTGCCGACGGTGCGGCTACGTGGGCTGGGCGAACCCGCGGGATCTCAACGAGGTGGCCCGGCGCGCCCTTCGCGACCGCCCCCTCGAGCGTCGCCGCTTCCGGCTCCGCCGCGCGTCTTAGTCAACTATTTAAGGCGCACCCTGCCTCCTCCCCGCCGCGAGCCTAGCGCGGAACTCCGCATGCGTGGGTCACAGGTTTGTGCCTGGATACACTCGCCGGCATGGACGAGCTCTGGGGCTCCGAGACGCGCAAGGCGATCGAGAACTTCCAGGTCTCCGGCGAGCCGATTCCGCGCCACGTCGCTCGCTGGCTCGGCCGGATCAAGGCGGCCGCAGCGCGTGTGAACGCAGAGCTCGGCCTGCTCGACGAGGACAAGGCCGAGCGGATCGCCGCCGCCGGCGACCGAATCGCTGCGGGCGAGCTCGACGAGCAGTTTCCGATCGACGTCTTCCAGACCGGCTCGGGCACCTCCTCGAACATGAACGCGAATGAGGTGATCGCGAGCGTCGCGGGCGAGGACATCCATGCGAACGACGACGTCAACATGGGCCAGTCGTCGAACGACGTCTTCCCTTCGGCCGTCCACCTCGCGGCGCTCGACCAGCTGACGAGCGAGCTCCTCCCGGCCCTGAGCAGGCTCGCCCAGGCGCTCGAATCGAAGGCGAAGGAGTTCGAGGACGTCGTCAAGTCGGGCCGTACTCACTTGATGGACGCGGTCCCGGTGACCCTCGGCCAGGAGTTCGCGGGCTACGCGGCGCAGGTCCGGCAGGGGATTGCCCGTGTCGAGGCCAGCCTCGAGCGCCTGGGGCGGATCCCGCTCGGCGGGACCGCCGTCGGCACGGGGCTCAACACGCATCCCGAATTTGCCGAGCGCGTACGCCGGCGGCTTGCCGACGACACGGGGCTCGCCGTGCTCCCACCGGCCGATCCGTTCGAGGCGCAGGCGGCTCGCGACGGGCTCGTCGAGGCCTCCGGTGCGCTGAAGACGGTCGCCGTGTCGCTGACGAAGATCGCGAACGACCTGCGTCTGATGGGCTCGGGGCCCCGCGCGGGCCTCGCCGAGATCGCCTTGCCCGAGCTCCAGAAGGGCAGCTCGATCATGCCGGGCAAGGTCAATCCGGTTATCCCCGAGGTCGTGACCCAGGTCGCCGCGCAGGTGATCGGCAACGATGTCGCGGTCACGGTCGGCGGCCTGCAGGGGCACTTCGAGCTGAACGTCTTCGTCCCGGTGATCGCGCGGAACGTGCTGGACTCGGTTCGGCTGCTCACGGCTGCCTCTCGCCTGCTCGCCGACAAATGCGTCACCGGGATCGAGGCAAACCGCGAGAACTGCGAGCGCTACGCCGAGCTCACGCTCTCGGCCGCGGCGGCGCTCAACCCCTACATCGGTTACGACAAGGCGACGGAGATCGTGAAGGAAGCGGCCGCGACCGGGAAATCGCTCCGCGAGGTCGCCCGCGAGGCAGGCGTCGACGAGGCGACGCTCGAAAGCGCGCTCGACTATCGGGCGATGGCGAGCCCGCACCTCGCTCCGACCGAGACGCCGTAGGCGCTGAACGGGCCGCCCGGGTTGACATCGATACCTAGATAGAGAATTATCTACACAACTCCGAGGACGGGGTTTCCGTTTCGGCTGGCTCTTTCGTCGCAACCGGATGGCGTCGCAACCGTAAGAACTGGGAGGGAAGGCATGTCAGGGTTGAGAGCAGGACTGCTCGCGGGCATGAGCGCATTGGTCGCCGCCGGCCTCGTGGTCATCGGCGCCGGCGCGGCGTCGACTCCACAGCGGGCAAAGAGCAAGTTCTCGAAGCACGACCGGCTGGTGCTCGCGACGAAGCGGGCTCACGGCGTGCACAAGGTTTCGCTGCTGATCGCTACTCCTCGGCGCGGCACAGCCAAGGTCGCCCGCGATCTGCGGAGGATCGGCGGCAAGGTGCTCTATCGAAACAACAGATTGGGCTACATGCGTGTCCGCGTCTCGCTGCGGAAGGCCGAGCAGGCTTCACGCCTCCAGGGCATTCAGGCGATCAGCGTCGATGGGCTGATCCCGCTTCCCGATCCAGTCCCGGAGGGGCAGCAGGACGTCACGCCGCAGCCCCCGCCCGGCGCCGACACGCCGCGCGTCAACCCATACATGCCCACGCGCGACACCGGTGCTGCGCAGTTCGTCAACCAGCATCCGGGCTACGACGGCCGGGGCGTGACGATCGGCATCCTCGACCTCGGCGTCGATCTCGACCACCCGAGCCTGAACACGACGAGCACCGGGGCGCGGAAGATCGTCGACTGGGTCACGTACACCGATCCGTTCACGGACGGCGACCCGACCTGGCGCTTCTTCACCGGGACGGTCAACGTCGTCGGCGGCACCTTTACGGCGTTCGGCGGCACGTACACCGGAGTCGGCGAGGACGGTACGTACAGATTCGCCCGTATGCGAGAGGACCTGCTCGGAGCAGGGAGCGAGTACGGCATCGGCTGCGGCTCGGACCTCGACCGGAACGGAGCCTGCGGCAACTTCTTCGTCATGTTGTGGCGCACAGCCGACAACAAGGTCTGGACAGACTCCGACAACGACCACAGCTTCGCCGACGAATCGGCGATGACCGACTACAAGGTCAACTACGACATCGGGTACTTCGGCCATGACGACCCGGCGACCCCGGTTCGCGAATCGGTTCCGTTCGTCATCCAGACCGACTTGCCCGACCTCGCGGTGAACGTCGGCATCGTGTCCGGCGCGCACGGCTCACATGTGGCGGGCATCGCGGCCGGTAACCACCTGTTCGGGGGCGCGATGAGCGGAGCTGCTCCGGGCGCCAAGATCGTCTCGGTGCGAGTCTGCCTCTTCGTGGCCGGCTGCACTTCGCACGCGCTGATCGAGGGGATGATCTACGCGATCGAGACCGACCACGTCGACGTCGTCAACATGAGCATCGGCGGCCTGCCGGCGCTCAACGACGGCAACAACACACGCGCCATCCTCTACAACCGCCTGATCGAGGACAACAACGCCGAGATGTTCATCTCGGCCGGCAACAGCGGCCCGGGTGAGAACACGATCGGCGACCCGGCGGTGGCTACGAAGGTGATGGCCGTCGGCGCGTACATCCACAAGGACACCTGGCAGCGCAACTACGGCTCCGACTCCTCGTTCCTGGACAACCTCCATCCATTCAGCTCACGAGGCCCAGCCGAGGATGGAGCTCTCAAGCCGCAGATCGTGGCGCCCGGCGCGGCGGTCTCGAGCGTCCCGACCTGGCAGAACGGCCAGCCGGTTACCGGGACCTACACCCTGCCCCCCGGCTACGGCATGTTCAACGGCACCTCGATGGCCGCTCCACAGGCCGCCGGTGCCGCTGCACTCCTGATCAGCGCGGCCAAGCAACAGCAGGCGGGGATGTTCTGGCGTGCGGCTCAGCTGCGCATGGCCATGAACTCGACCGCCAGGTACCTCGATCGCTACTCGGCGGCCGACCAGGGCAACGGCCTGATCGACGTCGGCCAGGCCTGGAATCTGCTCAGGACCAACCTCAAGCCTGTGAACATCACCTCGAGGGTCGCGGTTCACACGCTGTTGAGCGACTTCCTGGCCGAGCCCGGCTTCGGCCCTGGCATCTACGACCGCGAGGGCGTGACCGTCGGCCAGCCGTACGTCCGCACGTATACGTTCACGCGGACCTCCGGCCCGACCCGGCCCGTGCTCTACCACCTCCGGTGGGTCGGAAACGACGGGACGTTCAGCGCCCAGGACGACCTGCTCCTGCGGCTGAACGTGCCGACGACTGTGAACGTAAATGTGAACCCGGCGACGAGCGGCATCCACTCGGCACTCCTGCAGCTGGACACCTCGTCCGAGGACGGGATCGAGTACGAGACGATGAACACGGTCATCGCTCCGGAGCAGCTGACCGGCGGCAACGGCTACTCGGTCACGAAGTCGGGGCTCATCGGCCGGAACCAGGTGCTCCGCTACTTCTTCCTGGTTCCCGAGGGCAATCCGGTGCTCAAGGTCGATTTCTCCGGTCCCGACGCGACACCCGGCACGGGCCAGGCGCGATTCCTGCGCTTCCACCCGTACGGGGTCGGCGTCGACTCGAACGCGAGCACGCAGTGCTACTCACCGGCGCCACCCGGTGGCAGCTGCGCAACCGGCAGCCCGCTCAGCCGGACCGTGCAAGGCGCCCAGGCGGGCGTCTGGGAAGTCACGGTGGAGGCGCGACGGACGTCGGACGTCGAGCTCGCGCCGTTCACGCTGACGACGTCTCTCTACGGCGTCACGATCACGCCGAACCCTGACGTGATCCCGAACGCACAGGTGGGCGTCCCGGTTCCGCGGTCGTATTCGCTGCAGAACAACTTCGCCTCGTTCACCGGCCGGGCCGTCGGCTCGAATCTCGGCAGCGCGCGGCGAGGCGTGTTCACGATCGCGAACCTCGAACAGCAGGAGTACGTCACGACCATTCCGGCCGGCTCGACCTCGTTCCGCGCCACGATCGGCGGACCGTCGGATCCGGCGGCTGATCTCGACCTGTTCGTCTATCAGTGCGGCGACCCCTCGTGCACCACACGCACATTGCGTGGCCAGAGTGCTGACGGCGACTCGGAAGAGTCGGTCACGATCGCCAACCCGGCGGCCGGTACCTGGCTGGTGCTGATCGACGGGTTCGCGGTGCCGGCGGGAACGACGACGTACAACTACGTCGACATCTTCGCCAACGCCGGGCTCGGCTCCGTCGCCGTGACGGATGCGGACGCTCCGCACCCCACCGGCTCGTCGTGGGCCGTTTCCGGCAGCGTCACGGCCGCATCGGTGCCCGAAGCAGGCCGCGTCCTGCTCGGCACCGTCAGTGCTGTGACCGACACGGGAGTCAAGGTCGGCTCGGCCGACGTCGTCGTGGAGAACGTGACGCCGTAACGGCTCGAGACAGCTGAGAGAAGAGGGGCCGCCTGCGGGCGGCCCCTCCCATCTAGTTTCGACCCTCAGCCCGAGCGCGCGGGCAGGCAGGCCGGCTGCGGCGGGAGCCTCACGATCGCGTAGCTACTCGCGGAGCCGCGTGCGACGATGCGTATCGTGTCGCAGCGGGTGGCACCGGGAATCGTGACGACGAAGGTGCCGTCTTCGTTCGCTTTCGCCGGGACGCTCTTTGCTGCGGCGCTCACCCGCACCTGCTCTCCGGAGTGGAAGTGCATACCCCGAACCGTAAGCGGCCCGTCGTGGGCGATCCGAAGCGCAGGCTGACCGCCGCGCGCTTTTGAACCGGAACCGCTGAGAATCGTGAAGCCGAGCACGATCACGGCGGCCGTTGCGCACACCCCGAGCAGCGCTGCCGTGCGCATGATCGCCCAGTATTGCGGACCGGCGAATCGTCAAATCTACGGGTTGTATATTCTCCCGCGGTCAACCTCGCCGGTCCGGCTCAGGGCCGGCTGTCAGGAAGGGGAGACATGCGGAAAGCACTGATTTGCGTAGTGCCGGTCGCTGCGCTCGTCTTGTTCGTGGTCGTGGGTGCCGCGGTATCACCCCAGAGCGCGAGCAGTAGCTCACCGGTAAGCAACAAGATCCTCGCGCACAAGCTCGCGGTCGAGCTCGGCCGGGAGCCGGCGAGGGCCAAGGAGATGCCGGTCTCCTCGGGCGTCATGTACGCGCTGCTCGAAGGAACCGGGATTCTCGACCAGAGGGCCGCGAAGTGGGCCCAGACGGCGCCGGGCCAGGCGGCTCTCAGCACGTCTGGCGTCTCGAGCAACAAGACCGAGGGCTGCCAGAACGTGTTCCAAAGCCCTGCGCAGACGAACACGCGGGTGAACCAGGACTGCTCGTTCCGGCGGCAGGCCGAAGAGATGATCCAGCTCAACCCGCTGGACGAGAAGAACATCATCGCCGGCCAGAACGACTCGCGGATCGGCTTCAACCACTGCGGCTACGACTGGTCGTTCGACGGCGGCAAAGACTGGGGCGATCAGCTTCCGCCCTTCTGGCAGTTCGTGCTGCTCGACGGCCACACTGCCGATGCGTGCAGTGATCCGACCGGGGCCTGGGACTCGCGGGCAAACGCGTACGCCGGCGGCATCCTCTTCGACATCAACAGTGGAGCGAACGCCGTCGTCGTCATGAAGTCGAACGCTGGGAACGGCGGCGCCTTCTACCACACACCGGCTCCGCTCACTGAGATCAGTGGCTCGAATGCCGCGATCTGCACGTTCCCGGTTGTGGGTCCATGCAACGACAACCAGGGCTCGGACCCGGTTGTCGGGCCCGACGGGACAATCTACGTTGCGTTCGCGAACGGGAATGTCCCGGGTGCGGGCATCGAGCAGGTGCTGATGGTGAAGTGCCCAGTCGGCCTCGACTGCAGCAACTCGGCCAACTGGACGTCGCCGATCAAGGTCGGCGACATGATTGCGACGCATCCGGTCGGACCGCCGAGCCAGAACGGCTGCCCGAACCGGCAGTGCCTGCCCCCGAACGGCTATCGCGTTCCGGACGAGACGAGCGTCACGATCTCGGTCGACCGGAACAGCAAGCTGTACGTCTCGTGGGCAGACCACCGCAACAACACGAACCCGAACTGCCAGCTGGGAGCTCCTGCCGGCGGCAGCGGGCCTTGTGATCACGACATCCATTACGCCTACTCGACAAGCGGAGGCACGACGTGGAGCGCCACGCGCACGATCACGCCGCGCTCCCAGTTCGGAGAAACCGCGCAATGGCAGCCGTGGAGCGAAGTCACGACCGACGGCTCGCGCCTGTGGGTCGCCTACTACGACCGCAGCTACGGGAACTGCGAGGCGACCGGCTGCAACGACATCACGGCCGCCGAGATCACGAATCCCGCGACCGCGAGCCCCTCAATCGCCTACGCGCGGGTGACGACGGGGTCGATGCCGAACCTGACACCGGCAACCAACCCGGTGCAGGCCGGCTTCCTCGGCGACTACATGTGGGTGGACACCGACAGTCACGGTGACGCGCACATCGTCTGGGCCGATACGCGTCCGCATGCGGGCACGGCTCCCGAGGAGGACGTCTACTACGCACAGGTGCACCACGGCTTGCAGTAGTCCAACTGACTCGTAGACACCGAGAAAGGGCCGCCTTCCGAGGCGGCCCTTTCTGTTCCTGTACGCGACGGCGCCACGATCCCGCTTGGCCGCGCCGGCCGGCGTTGCGGACTCAGATCTGCGAATCGCATATATCCTCCTGCCGAACCGCCAATCCGACTGCGCGCCGCAAAGGAGATCCACATGCGAAAGCTCATCACGCTGCTCGCCGTACTGCTGACGGCGGTGGCGATCGGGACGCCGGCTGGCGCGATCACCGACGGCCAGCTCGATGGGAACCGTCACCCCGGCGTGGTTCTACTGCTGATGGAGGTACACGGTGCACCCGCGTTCCGGTGCAGCGCGACATTGCTCTCGCCAACCGTCGTTCTGACGGCCGGGCACTGCACGGACAACTTCCCGGGCTCGCCGTTTACCGGCATGAGGGTGTTCACGGAGTCCGATGTCGACAACGGGAACAACAACTATCCGTTCGCCGGCCCCAACAGCGTCGAGGCCGTGAGTTGGGCGGCTCATCCGCTCTATGAGACTGCGCCCTTCTTCGTCCACGATGTCGGCGTCGTCATCCTCCAGGCACCGGGCGTCATCCTCGATAGCGATGATTACGGCGTCTTGCCTGCTGCAAACCAGCTCGACTCGCTCTCGACGCGTCGCGGTCTGCAGAACAGGACGTTCACGTCGGTGGGCTACGGCCTGCAGCAGATCAATCCGGTCTTCGTCCAGTCCGCACGGGTGCGCATGTTCGCTCACCCTCACCTGATCCAGATCAACGGCGGCCTCGTCGGCGACTTCTCGCTGCTCCTGTCGAACAACCACTCAACGGGCGGCACCTGTTTCGGAGACTCGGGCGGTCCGAATTTCCTGGGCGACAGCAACGTCGTCGCAGGCGTGACGTCGTTCGGGCTGAACGGAAACTGCGCAGGGACCGGCGGCGTGTTCCGGATGGACAGGCAGAACGTCCTCAACTTCGTCAACTCCTACCTGCACCCGTAAGGAGGCTGACTTCGGGACTACAAAGAGGGCCGCCCCGAGGCGGCCCTCTTTGCTTCTAGTACGCGACGGCTCCTCTGCCGGATTCGGCCGCGTGGCGCTGCTCGTCCGCGCGGTAGGACGAGCGCACGAGTGGACCGGAGAACACGGACCCGAAGCCCAGCGCCTCGCCCTGCTCCCGAAACCAGCGGAACTCGTCGGGATGCACCCAGCGGTCGATCGTCGCGTGCTTTGCCGAGGGCTGGAGGTATTGGCCGATCGTGACGACGTCGACGCCGTGCGCGCGCAGGTCACGCATCGTCTCCACGACCTCGTCGTTCGTCTCCCCCAGGCCGACGATGATTCCGGACTTCGTGAGCACCTCGTAGTCGGCGACCTCCTTGGCGCGCGCGAGCAGCCGGAGCGCCTTGTCGTAGTCGACCTTCGCGCCGCGCATCCGCCTGTGCAGGCGCCGGACCGTCTCGATGTTGTGGTTGAACACGTCGGGACGCTCGGCGAGCACGATCCGGAGCGCCTCTTCCTCGTAGCCGAGGAAGTCGGGGGTCAAGACCTCGATCGAGGCCTCCGGCACCTTCGACTTGAGGGCGCGGATCGTGGCCGCGTAGTGCCCGGCGCCCCTGTCCGGTAAGTCGTCGCGGTCGACCGAGGTGACGACCACGTGCTTGAGGCCCATCTGCGCCGCCGTCTGCCCGAGCCGAAGGGGCTCGAGCGGGTCGGGCGGATGCTCGGGCCTGCCGGAGTTCACGTAGCAGTAGCGGCACGCGCGCGTGCAGGTGTCGCCGAGGATCTGGAAGGTCGCCGTTCCGCGGCCCCAGCACTCGGAGATGTTGGGGCAGCGAGCCTCCTCGCAGATCGTGAGCAGGTTGTGCCCGTGGATCAGCTTCTTGACGTCGAAGTAGCGCGAGTCGGCGCTCGGCGCGCGTACCTTCATCCACTCGGGGCGGCGGGGCCGCTCGGCGACGGGCAGCGAGCTCTGCACGTGTGTCAGTGTACGGACCGTGGTTCCCGAAGCGCCGCTGGAGATGACGAAGTTCGGGTTTCGGCCAGGTGGACAAGGCTGGTTCGTGGTCAATGCCACTGAGGTTCGCTGGCGCGATACGGGCTCTCTTGGCGCCTTCTGCGATTTCGAGGGCAAGCGTCGCTTCCCGGAGCTCGGGATCAATCTCAACGTCCTCCAGCCGGGGCAGCCGATGGGCTTGTACCACCGGGAGAATGCCCAGGAGGACTTCCTGGTGCTCGCCGGCACGTGCCTGCTGATCGTGGAGGGAGAGGAGCGCGAGCTGAAGACCTGGGACTTCTTCCACTCTCCTCCGCAGACGGAGCACGTGATCGTGGGCGCGGGCACGGGGAGGGCGGTCGTGCTGGCGGTGGGCTCACGCGGCCGAGGCCGCAAGGGCCTGGTCTACCCGGTGTCCGAGGCGGCGCTGAAACACGGCGCCGGCGTCGAGCAGGAGACGACGAAGCCGGCCGAGGCCTACGGGAGCTTTGCGGAGTGGAAGCGGTCGCTTTACCAGGAGGGCTGGCTCCCCGACCGCTAGGGCTAGGGCTCAGGGTGCCGCTGGGACTTGCTCGACGCCCTGGGTGTGGCCCGCGCTCGGGGCGCCGGTCGGCTTTCCCGTCAGTCGCTCGTGGATCGGCTGCGGCCAGAGACCGGCTCCCTCTTCTGCGGGCACCTCCTCGAGGACCAGCCCGAAAATGTCCCCGAGAGCGGCCGCCGCGTGCGGGCGTAGGTCGTCGACGGCCACCGGCCTGTCGAGCTCGGCCGCGATCGTCGTGAACGAGGCGTCCGCGAGCCCGCAGGCGGTGATCCAGTGCGTGAACGGCGCCGTGTCGAGGTCGACGTTCAGCGCGTAGCCGTGCGTCGTCACCCACTTCGAGATGTGGACGCCGATCGAGGCGATCTTGCACGGAATCGGGCCGTCGACCCAGATGCCCGTCAGGCCCTCGATCCGGGTCGCCTCGACGCCGACTGCGGCGAGCGTCCGGATCAACGCTTCCTCGAGGTCGCGGCAGTAACGCTTGACGTCCTGCCCGTGCCGTGTCAGGTCGAGGATCGGGTAGCAGACGAGCTGGCCGGGACCGTGGTAGGTGGACTTGCCTCCGCGGTCGGTCTCGACGATCTCTACCTCGGCGTCGTCCGGCACATGCAGCTCCCCGTCCTCGGTCCGCCGCCCGAGCGTGATCACGGGCGGATGCTCGAGCAGCAGCACGGTGTCGGGGATCGCCCCCTGAGAGACCGCCGCCGCGAGCGAGATCTGTAGCTCCCAGGCCTCGCGGTAGGCGACCCGGCCGAGGTTCATGACGTACGCCCCGCGGCTCACGTGCCTAGCGTAGCCGTCCCCTCGATCGTCGCGTGCAGCACGTCAAGCCAGGCTGGAACCGTATGGTTGAAGTCGGCGCGATCGACGTCGTCGAGCGGGGCGAGGATGCGGTCCCAGGCGAGGGCTCGGGAAACGATCCCCAGCGGGTACGCGATCGCGAATAGAGCGATGAGCTCGGGAAGCGGCGCGAGGCTCGTCCAGGACTCGAGGTAGAGGTCTCGCAGGCGGCGCAGTTCCGGGCCGCCCGGCTCGTAGCCCCAGCGGTCGGCCAGCCCGCGCATCGTGACGACGAGGCCGGCGAATGGGTGCCCGACCGCAGCCTCGGCCCAGTCGATGATCACGGGACTCTCGGGCCCGAGATGGATGTTGTTGTCGTTGAATTCCTCGTGGATGACCGAGATCGGAATCGTGTCGCCCAACCGCCCTGCGTAGTCTTCGATCACGGGAGCGAGCTGGAGGAACTGCGATTCGAGCTCCCAGCGAGGCAGGAGCTCCTCGAAAGCTGCACGCAGGTTTGCCGGTCGCTCGTCGGGTGTTCGGACAGCGATCAGCTCGTCCACCGATCCGCCGACCTCGAGCTGGAGACGGGCGTACAGAGTCAGTAGCTCGTCCCAGATTCCCGGATCGTCCGAGCCGACGAGCACCTCGCGAAGTTGCGGCCCCGCGTCGCACGTGAGCAGCCAACCGCGGCCGGCGTCGATCGCGATCACTTCCGGCAAGCACTCGGGCCGTCGCTCGGCGAGCTGGAGGGTCAGCGAGGGCTCGAAACGGGAGGTCGGCGCGGCTGCCTTGAAGTAGACGTCGCCGTCAGCCGCCGGCACGCGCGCGAGCGCAGACCAGGGGCGCGTGCGCAGGTATTCGATCGGCCCGGCGGGCTCGAGCGCGCACGCGCGGAATGTCATGTCGATCCAGGCCGCTACGGACTCGGCCCAGCCCGGCCGCGCCCAGGGTAGGCCACGATCGCTCGTCCTACTGCTCCGCGATCAGGGCCCGGGCGGTTTCGAGGTCGCTTTCGTCGACGAGGATCTCCTGCTGACCGCCGGAGAAACCGTCCATTGTTCCGGCGCCGAAGTCGGTCTGCTTGCGCAGCGATTCGATGCCCTCTGTCTGCAGGAGCGAGCGGATCAACTCGGCCTCGGACGGGTTCGCCGCGAGCGTCAGCCGGACGAGCGTCATCGCCTCTTAGTACGAGACTTCGTCCCAGGTCTCGAGGTGCTGCTTCAGCTCCTGCAGGAAACGGCCCGCGAGCGCGCCGTCGACCAGGCGATGGTCGTACGTAAGTGTGATGTTCATCATCGGCCGGATTGCGATCACGTCCTTGCCGAAGGAGTCCTGGACGACCCAGGGGCGCTTGACGAGAGCGTAGGTGCCGAGGATGGCGGCCTGCGGCTGGCTGATGACCGGCGTCCCGTGGAAGGTTCCGTAGCCGCCGGGGTTCGTGATCGTGAACGTGCCGCCCTGCACCTCGTCCGGCAGCAGCTTCTTGTTGCGCGCACGCTCGGCGATGTCGGTGACAGCCTTGGCCATGCCGAGCAGGTTGAGGCCTTCGGCGTTCTTGACGACCGGGACGATCAGGCCCTTGCCGTCGGCGAGCTCGACCGCGAAGCCGAGATTGACGTACGGCCGCGTGACGATCTGCTCGCCGCGGATCTCGCCGTTGATCCACGGGTAGTTCTTCAGTGTCTCGACGACTGCGCGGGCGACGAAGATGAGATAGGTCGGGTTGACGCCGTAGGTCTTCTGGTACTCGGGCTTCAGCTTCTCGCGGATCGCGACCACCCGAGACATGTCCACTTCGATCGCGCTCGTGACGTGAGCAGCGGTGTCGAGCGAGCGGCGCATGTGCTCGGCGATGCCGCGCCTCATGGCCGTCATCGGCTCCAGCTGCTCGCCGCCTGCGACCGGCTGGGCAGCGGGGACGGGCTGGGGCGCAGGCGCGGGCGGCGGGGCAGCAGCGGCGGGCGGAGCTTCGGCTGGAGCGGGCTGAGGAGCGGGCGCGGGAGCTTCCGGAGCGGGGGCGGGAGCCGCGGGGGCGGGAGCCACCGGGGCGGGAGCCGGAGCTTCCTCCTTTGCGGGTGCGGCCTCGGCGCCGGACTCGACGAACGCAAGGATGTCCTTCTTCGTCACGCGGCCCCCACGCCCGCTCCCGGGCACGCTCGAGACATCGACACCGTGCTCGGACGCGATTCGAGCCACGACCGGAGAGACAAAGCTCTTCCCGTCCTGCTCGTCGCCGTTGGTCTGCTGCGCAGCAGGCGCCGGTTCCGGCGCAGGCGCAGGGGCAGGAGCGGGCGATTCGGCGCCGGATGGAGCCTGAGCCTCTGCGGCAGCCTCCGCAGTCGCGGGCTCGGGCGGAGCCTCGGCCGGCGCTCCGGCCTCGCCGCCGATGACGGCCAGCTTCGTCCCGACCTCCA
>WNFU01000699.1_pt1 | contig 46231 bp, 40 predicted proteins | sample 5400121 | NCBI WGS metagenome assembly WNFU01 (sample SAMN13153360, study PRJNA577476) | soil metagenome | isolation source: 100 cm soil or saprolite under grassland replicate 1 | place: USA:California | collected 2016-06-15 | reverse complement strand
ACCACCGCGCTGCCGCGCTGGACGAGGCGCTCGGCAAGGTAGCCGGCCGAGCACCCGGCGTCGAGCACGCGGCCCCCCGCTGGAACCATGTCGAGCAGCATGCGGTGGCCGCCCAGCGGACGGTCGTTGAACGTGACGTAGGCGCCGTGCTCGCCGACGTTGGTCGGGCTGAGGATTCCCTCCACTGGCCGCGATGGTAGGGACCGCGCCCCGAGCGCAGCGGCGCGGTGCGCCGGCGGTCAGGCCGCGGGCGCCGGGTCGCCGGATCCGGAGGACCGCCTGCGACGCTCCGATATGCGGCCCAGGATCACCCACGCGCCGATCGCGCCGGCGAGCATGGTCGGCCCACCGGCCGGGATGCCGTAGCGGACGTTGTAGTTCGCGGTCGCCGACGGGATCACGAGCAGCAGCAGCACCCCGCCGCACAGCAGGATCAGGACCGCCCGCACCCGCCCTCGCGCCAGCACGATCCCCGCGATGCCCGCGAGCATCGCGGCCAGCATCAGCAGGGGCTGGACCCGCAGCCAGTCCTGGACCTCGCCGAGCACGCTGACTCCGTCGTCGATCACGTGCATGTCCCCGTCGTAGTAAGCGGACAGCCACCCGAACACCTCGCGCTCCAGCGCCGGGTCCTTGCGCTCGACGTCGAGGGTGTCGTAGCCGGGGCCCCCGAACGCGTAGGTGTTGTAGTCGGGCAGGAAGTAGCGAAGCGTGTCGGTCGCGACCGCCTGCACGTAGGCTCGCGGCTGGTGGAGGATCGCCTGGCGGGCGAAGGCGCCGAGCTGATCGTTTCCGTTCGGGGGATAGGTGAACTTCTTGATCGCGGGGGAGCGCGGCTCCCAGCCGTAGTAGTCGGGCCCGAACCGGGTCCCCGGCGGCGATTTCTCGCACAGGTCCTCGGTCCCGGCCGGGGGGGTGAACTGGTTGCAGTCGGCTAGCGGCGCGATCCGCGAGTAAAGCGCCCAGCCGGAGGACTGCGTCAGCGCGAAGGCGCCGGTTCGCGACTCGTTGAGCGCAAAGTAGGTGAGCATCAGGACGACCGAGGCGCCGACGGCCAGTGCGGCGCGACCGAGGCGCCGGCGCCAGCCCCCCGGGATCGCGAGCGCGATCCACAGCGCGAGGAAGGGCACCATCGGCATCCCGACCCCGCGCACCCAGGCGGCCAGGCCGAGCACGAGACCGGCCGTCAGGACCCACGGGTGGCTGGTGTCGAACGGGCCGCGCAGCGGTCGCGGCTCGTCGAGCGCACGAACGCAGATGTAGAGGAGGAGGACGATCAGGAACGTGAACAACGCCTCCGAGAGCACCATGTGCTCGAGCACGATCTGGTCGAGCGACAGCAGCACGGCGGCGGCGCCGACCGCCCCGACCCACACCGGGGCCCCGATCCTTCGCGCCATGGCGTAGAGCAGCAGCGCGGTGGCGATGCCGAGCAGGTGCTGGACCGCGATCGTGAACGTCAGCTCGTCGCTGATCGCGTGCACCGCGATCATGAAGACCGGGTAGCCGGTCGGCCGCACCGGGTCCCCGAACAGGCCCCCGTCCGCCATCGTCACGTAGGTCGGGGTATCGGCGTTGTTGACCAGAGCCGGCTCGTACAGCAGGACCAGGCACAGGCGCAGCAGGATCCCCGCAGTGAGCAGGAGGGCGAGGACGGCGGGTATGCCGGCCGCTAGCTCCGCGACGCGGCGGGCAGCCGACGAAAGCCGCGCGCCGCGCAGCAGGCGGATCGGTGTGGTCTCCGCGCTTGCCATCGGTCCTAGAGAACTTACGAAGCCCGGAAGCTGCGGATCAGCCACCCGAGAAGCTGCTTGGCGCGCCTGCGGATGGCTGGAAGCCACATGCCCTCGGCCCGCCTGCCCGGGACCCGCAGGGCGGTGGCGATCCGCCACTCGGGCGAAGAGGTTAGCTGTTCGAGCTCCTGGCTACGCCGCTGAAGCTCGGGCAGCTCCGCAAGCAGCTGCTCGGCCTCGGTCAGCAGGCGGCGCAGCTCGCCACGCTCGGCCTGGGCCGCCTCGAGCTCGGCGATGCGGCCCGCCTGGGCGCGCAGCTCGGCGCGCTGGCGCTCGATCTCCGCGGTCAGGCGCTCGGTGCGAAACGGCTCGGCGAGCGCCACGAGCTGGGGTAGCGGCGGCAGCGACCCGGCGCTGGCCAGGGCCACGGCCCCCGCCGCGGCAGAAACCGCCTCGCGAGGGTCGGTGACGAGGCGCAGCTCGTCGGCATCGGCCGTTCCGCCGGCCTCGCCCCGCTCGCCGGACCGCTCGGCAAGCATCGCGACGGCGATCCAGGCGCGCTCGCGCACCAGCCGGACGTTGGGCAGCCGGCGCGACAGCTCTTGCTCGAGCGCCGCGACCCGCGACGCCGCGGCCGAGGCGACCACGAGCCCGCCCGGCATCAGCACGCGCACCGCCTCGTCGAGCCAGGCTGCGGGATCGGGGTCCCCGTGGGCGCCCTCGAAGCACGTCACGAGGTCGAAGCTCGCGTCCGGGTGCGGCAGCTCGCTGGGCTCGGCGCGCAGCAGCTCGACCTCGGGCGGAACCCGCTGGCGGACCGCCTCGATGACGGCCTGCTCGGGGTCGACGCCGGAGACGCTCGCCGCGCCCGCCGCGGCGAGGATCACGCAGCCCTCAGCCGTGCCGCAGCCCGCGTCGAGCACCCGCCGGCCCCGCGCCAGCGGCGCGATCAGGCGGTAGCGCGCCGCCCGCTCGGCCTCCGCGAGCGCGCCGGCGGGCGAGCCGGCCGCGGCGCGGTCGATCGAAGCGGGCGCCCGCCCGGCCTCGGTGGTCCGACTCGTCTCGGCACCGCGCTGCATGCGCATAACTTAGGGTGGCCAGGCACCTGGACGGAGGCCGCCTCTCTACGATCAGCGCCATGGCCGAGATCGCGTTCGTCCTCGCCGCGGGCCAGAACGCGTTCTTTCGCGAGCTGGCGGAGGCGCTGCGGGGCGAGCTCGAGGGGCTGGGAGTCGAGGCGACGATCGCGACGGGGGACTTCCCGGCGCCGCGCCGCGGGCTCGTCTACGTGCTGCTGCCGCCGCACGAGTATGCGGAGCTGCGCCGCGGCGAGCTGCCGTGGAGGCTGCTGGGCCGCACCATCTTCGTCTGCGCCGAGCAGCCCGGGACGCACTGGTTCGGCTCGAACCTCGCCCTGACCCGGCTCGGCGGGGCGATCTTCGACGTCAACCGCGCCAGCGTCCGCAGGCTCGAGCAGCTCGGCATCGCCGCCGAGCACCTGCCGCTCGGCTACACACCGATGTGGGACCGCTTCGACCCCGCCGCCGAGCCGCAGCTCGACGTGGTCTTCCTCGGCCGGGCGTCGAAGCGCCGCGAGCTGCTGCTGTCGGGCTGGGCGGACTCGCTGGCGCGGCGTCGGTCCCGGATCGTGATCTCCGACAACCTGCGCCCCAACCCGGACACGTCACAGAGCTTCGTCGCCGGCGAGGAGAAGCGCCGCGTGCTCGCGTCCGCGAAGCTGCTGCTGAACGTACACGCGGACGAGGAGCCCTACTTCGAGTGGCTGCGGGTGCTCGAGGCGATCCACTGCGGGGCCGTGGTGGTCAGCGAGTGGTCGACCGACTACGCGCCGCTCGTACCCGGCGAGCACTTCCTGTCCGCGAGGCCCGAGGCGCTCGGAATGCTCGTCGACGAGCTGCTGGCAGACGACGAACGCCGGCGCGCCATGCGTGCGGCTGCCTACGAGCTGATCCGCGACCGGATGCCGATGCGCTCCGCGGCTCAGCGCCTCGCCGACGCGGCCGTGCGCCTCGCGGCGCGCCCGCGCCGGCGCGCTGTCGGCCTGGGGCTGCGGCTGCCGCCGCCGAGCGGCCCCGAGCCCACCCTGGGGACGGTGCTGCGGCCGGTGATCGACCGGGTCCAGGAACCCGCCCACGAGACGCTGCGCGCCGTCAAGGACTCACGCCTGGCGATGATCGAGATCTCGCGCCGCGTGGGGCGGCTCGAGCACGCGGCGCAGTCGGGTGGCCGCCCGCCGCGGGTCGAGATCGATGCCGAGACGCCGGCGTGGCGCGACGCAGGTGCCCGGGTGTCGGTGGTCACAGCGCTCTACAACCACGCCGACCACGTCGAGGCGGCGCTCGACTCGGTGGAGCGCGGCAGCTACAGGGACTTCGAGCAGATCGTCGTCGACGACGGCTCGTCCGACGCGTCGCGCGGCGTGGTCCGCGGGTGGATGGAGCGCAACCCCCAGGTTCCCGCGCTGCTGATCCGCCATCCCGTCAACCGCGGCCTGCCCGCGAGCCGCAACACGGCGATCGCGTTCGCGCGCGGCGAGCTCGTGCTCGTGCTCGACTCCGACAACGAGATCCTCCCGCATGGCCTCGAGCGACTCGTCGAAGCGCTCGACGCCGAACCTGAAGCGGCGTTCGCCTACGGCATCCTGCAGAAGTTCGACGAGCGGGGCCCGCGGGGCCTGGTCAGCTATCTGGGCTGGGACCCCGACAGGCTGCGGGAGCACAACTACATCGACGCGCTGGCGCTGACCCGGCGCTCCGTGCTGCGCGAGGTCGACGGCTTCACCACCGACATGCGGCTCTACGGCTGGGAGGACTACGACCTGTGGTGCAAGCTCGCGGCGCGCGGGCTGCGCGGCGCCCACGTCAAGGAGATCGTGGCGCGCTACCGGGTCGCCGCCGGCTCGATGCTGAGCCTCACCAACCTCTCGCTCGAGGGCGCGCAGGCGGCGCTCGCCGAACGCCACCCCGCCCTGTTCGCCGGATGACTGCGGCGCTGTTCGCGCGCGAAGTCGCCGTCACGTAGCGCGCAACAGGCCGGCTCCCGGCCCACGCTGACGCGCCGCTGAGGACGAGACGGCCGACGGTGAGAGGAACGTTGAGCCCGAAATAGGGGGAAAAAGATCCACCTCGCCCCCGGCGCCCCGGTGAACCGGAACGACGCGGTCAGCTCGGCGGCGCGGCGTGCTTGGGCCTGCGCCCGAGCTTGCCCGTCACCCAGCGCAGCGGCGTGGTGACCCTCCAGCTGCGGCTTTCGAGGATGCCCTTGATCTGGGCGTCCTTGCTGCCGGCCAGGGCCCACTGCGCCTTGGCGATCTGGGGCAGCTGCACGAGCCCGTCGGTGGCGCGCTGCTCGTAGGCGCGCAGCACGGCGCCCGACTTGGCGTGAATCGCGTCGGCGGGGGTCACCCCCTCGCCCAGCCGCTCGCGGATCAGCGGCTCCGGCACGATCTCGATGCGCAGGCCCTCGAGCGCGGCGCGGCACAGCAGCTCGTGGTCCTCCGATCCCGGGTCCGCATCGGGGTCGAAGCCCCCAAGCGCCTCGAAGGCCTCCCTGCGGATCAGGTACCCCGTGTCCCCGAAGCAGCGATAGAACAGTCCCGCCACGGGGGGCCCTCCCTCGGGGGGCCGAATTCCGGTCCCGGATTCGGCGCTCCAGGTCGCGGCGGCGGTGACGACGTCGGCACCCGTCTGCTCGGCGACCCGGACCAGCGTCGAGATCCCGCCCGGCTCGGCGACGGCGTCATCGGCCAGAAACAGCAGGTAGGTCCCGGTGGCCGCGCGGGCGCCGTGGTTGAGCGCGTCGGCGCGCTCGGCGCGCTGGCGCAGCAGCTTCCAGCCATGTTCGGCGAACTTGCGCTCGGCTCGTTCGAGCTCGGCGGCGAGCTCGGAGCGACCGGCCCCGTCAGCCACCATTACCACCTCGATCTCGGGGTGCTCCTGGGCCTCGATCGACGCGATCGCATCACCGACCCGCCCCGTGCCGGCCCGCAGGCAGACGCTGACGCTGGCCGGCGGCCGCTCGACCGCCTCCGGCTCGGCCTCCGTCGCCGCCCGGGTCGCCGCGGCCACCCCCTCGTGCCAGCGCAGGTGGACCTGCTCGTTTGCGCCCGGATCGACGGCCGGCTCGGGCGGCCGGACCTCGCCCCCCTCGACCGCCTCGCGCAGCGCCGCGGCGAGGTCGGCGGCCCCCTCCCGCCCGCCGGGATCGAACGTCGCGCGCCCAAGGTCGAGCGGATGGATCAGCTCGGCAGTGCCGCCGACGCGCGAGGCGATGAACGGGATCCGAAGCGCCAGGGCCTCCATGACCGTGTTCGGGGTGTTGTCCGCGAGCGATGGCATCACCGCCAGCCGCCGTATCCCGTCGCCGCGCAGGTACGCGACTGCCTCGGGCTGCCCGAACCCGTCGAGGACCCGCCAGCGCCACGGCCAGTCCCGCCCCCGCCTGGCGAGGTACTCCTTGGCCCAGCGGCCGTCGATCACCGTCTGCTTGCCCATGAACGCGATCGAGATCCCGGGAAGCGCGCCCTCGGCGGCGAGCAGGTCGAGGGCATCGCAGAACAGCTCGACCCCCTTGCGGGTCTCGAGCCTGCCGAAGAAGACGATCTCGTCGATCCCGCCCGCCGCGTCGGCCCGCGGCTCGACGCCGTCGGCGACGACCCGGGATCGCACGTACTGCTGCACGAAGACGCGCTCGGGGAGCTTCCATCCCCAGCTCTGCATCCAGTCCACCATGTAGGCGCTGGGGCTGATCACGACGTCGGCGAGCGCGACGCTGGCCCGTTCGAGGAAGTCGGCCGCGAATTCCTGACCGGTCAGGAACGGGACGCGGTTGATCTCCATCACCCAGTAGGTCGAGCTGTGGACCCCGACGGCGATCGTGGCTCTCGCGAAGGCCCAGCCCTGGCGCTTGGCCAGCAGGCTGTAGTAGCCGTGACCGAGGGTCTCGGGGAAGTGGATCACGTCGAAGGCGCGCTCGCGGTCGGTCTCGGAGAGCCACATGTAGGCGAGATAGGAGCGCTTGGCCTCGAAGTGCCCGTAATAGACGCGCGGCAGCTCGGCCTCGGGGAGCTCGACGAACCGGATTCCCTTGCCGGCGTAGTGGTCGACCCAGTGCGAGAACGGAGTGTCAGCCTCGGGGTCGCGAAGCCCCAGGTAGAGCACGGTGACCTCGTGACCCGCCTCCGCGAGCGCCTCGGCAAGCGAGGTGTAGGCGGTCCCGATCCCGCCGGTCTTCGTCGGCCCCACGAACTCGTAGCTCGCGATGCAGACGCGCAGCGGCTCGTCCCTGCCGGCTGCGGGGGGCAGCGCGGCCCCAGGATCGAAGCGCAGGTTGCGCGACCCGGTCGCCAGCAGGTCCGGCAGCTCGGCGGCACGAGTGCCCCCGAGGACGACCATGGAGCTGGAGCGCTCGAGCCGGGTGTGGGGCGAGCGTGCGATCCCGATCCAGCTCACCTCCAGGCCCTCCGACTCGAGCCGGTCGCGCAGCTCCGCGGCGGTGAAGCGCGCCTCGGCCATCAGGTCGCGGTCGCCGGTCACCAGGATCGCGCAGGCCGCGCCCGCGAGCGCGTCCGAGAGGCGGCGCAGAAGCGGCGCCGGGTCGTCAAGCATCTCCAGCACCCCGTCGCAGACGACGATCGCGCCGCTCAGGCGGTCCGGCGGGATGGGCAGCGGCTCGCCGGCGGCGGGGTCCCACTGGCGGCAGTCCGAATCGGGCAGCTCGCGCCGCAGGACCTCGAGCCGGTCGGCGCGGTCGAGCGCCACCAGCTCGAGGCCCCGGGCGGCGGCTGCGATGCGCCGCGGACGCGGGCAGCCGAGCGCGACCACGGTCCGGCTTTCGAGCTGTCGCGCCAGATCTCGGGCGAGCAGCGAGAGGTCTGAGTCCTCAGGACTTGACACCGATCACACGGTACGCCGATGACAGTGAGTGCACGTACTCGTCGGAGCTGCGGCACTTGCGGCGCAGGTAGGGATAGAGGACGCGCCGCAGGGCGGCGCCGGCGAAGCTGCGCTTGTGGGCAAGCCACTCGCGCGCGATCCACGCCACGGTGACCCACACGGAGTGGACCCCGCCGCTGTCGGTGACCTCGAAGCCGTGCCGGGACACCAGCCGCTCGAGGCCGGGAAGCGTGTAGCGCTGGTAGTCGGTCGGGTCGAGATGCTCTGGCTGGATAAAGGGCACCGTCAGATAAAGCACGCCGCCCGGCCGACAGACTCGGTGGAACTCGGAAAGAACCTCCTCGGGGTTCTCAACGTGCTCGAGGACCGCGTTGCAGATGATCGTGTCGAAGAACCCGTCCTCGACCGGGATCTCGTGCAGGGGGCCCTCGATGTCGATGTGCGGCGCGGGCTGGATGTCCTGGCTGTAGAGCTTTCCCTCGACCAGCGCGCTGATGTCGCGCCGCCCCGCGCCGGCGTTGAGCACCTTGCCCTTGAAGAGGTGGCGGTAGGGACCGAGCTCGCGCTCGATCGAAGGGAAGATCTCGGACACAGTGAGGTCGCGACCGCCCCGCATGGTGGCGGAACGATAGACCCGGGCGGGAGACGGCGGCGGAAGTGCTAAAACCGCCCGCCATGTCTCCCGCGGGCCTTTACGGCGCCATGGCGCTGATACTGCTCGCCTCCGCCGCCGTGGGCTGGGGCCTGCTCGCCGTGACGGGCCGTCGCGAGTGGTCGTGGCTCGCCCCGGCGCTCGGTCTGGCCGTGCTCGTCGTGCTCGGCTTCTCGGTCCTCCCGGGCCGCGCCGTGACGGTCGCGGTGCTGACGGCGGCGGCGATCGCGGCCTCGGTTGCCCTCGTGGCGCGGACCGGGCCGGACCTTCGGACGGTCGCGAGCACCGCCCTGCCCGTCGTGCTCGTCACCGTGCTCGCGGCATCGATTCCGTTCGCTACCGGCGGCGGGTTTCACATCATGGGGACCTACGTCAACAACGACCTGGCCTTCCACCTCTCCAACGCCAACTGGCTCGGTAGCCACGAAGGGGTCGAACCGGAGCAGATCGCGGACGGCTACCCGATCGGGCCGCACGGTCTCGTCGTCGCTGTCTCGACCCTGACCGGGATCGAGCTTCCGGAGGCGTGGACGGGGCTGCTGATCGCGATCGCGGTCGTGACGGCGCTCGCCTCTTTGAGCGTGATCGGGGAGCTTCGGCCCACGCTGCGAACGCTCGGCGCGGTGCTGGTGGGGCTCTCCTACCTCGGCGCCTCGTTCTACGTCCAGTCGGCGTTCAAGGAAACCTTGATGGCCCTGTTCGTGCTCGGCTTCACGCTTGCATTGCGCGAAGCGGCTGGAGAGGCGCGAGCCACGCAGGGGTGGGCGACCCGCCCAACCGCCCGACGCTTGCTTGCGGCCGCCGTCGCCCCGGCGGTGTTCGCCGCCGCCGCCGCGGCCACCTACAGCGCCCCCGGCCTCGCCTGGTCACTCGGGACGCTGGGTCTCTGGGCGGCGGTCTCCTACGGCTTCTCGCGCGGACCCGCCGCTGCGTGGGCCGCGCTCCGCGGCCGGCGCTGGGTGGCGCCCGCCGCGCTGGCGCTCGCGGCGCTCGCCGCCGCCTTCGGCTTCGTCGCCTGGGACCGCTCGGCGGACTTCATCGGCGGACGCGCCGTCGTCGGGTCCGGGGCGCTCGCCAACCTCTTCGACCCCCTGCCCCCCAGCGAGGGTCTGGGGCTGTGGCTGTCGAGCGACTACAGGATCGTCGACGTCAGCTTCCTGGGCCACGGCGGGATCTACACGTGGCTGCTCGGCGCGCTGGGCGTGGCCGCGGCCGGGCTCGGGGTTCTGAGGCTGGCGGCGAGGAGGGAGCTCGTGCTGATCTCGGCGCTCGTCGCCGCCGCCGCCGCCTATCTGGTCGCCCACTACTCGCTGGGCCCGTACGTCGCCTCGAAGGCGCTCGTGATCGCGGCCCCGCTGGTCATGCTCACCGCGATCGTCGGGATCGCTCCGCAGGGTCGCTGCACTGGCTCCCGCCACGCCCTCGTCCGGGGCACGCTGATGATCGCGTTCGTGGCGATCGCGCTGGGCTCCAGCTACCTCGTGCTCAGCGGCGCGCGCCTCGACAACGACGACCACACGACACAGCTCGCCGAATTCCGCGACGAGGTCGAGGGCAAGCGCGTCGTCTTCCTCGGCAGCGACGAGCTGGTGCCCTGGGCGCTGCGAGGGGCCTCGGTCATACCGGCCACCCAGTTCCATGACCGCGAGCTGCTTCCCCGAACCGCGGAACGCGTGGACTTCGACGCCTTCGTGCCGAGCACGCTCGATGGTTTCGATTACGCGATCGCGACGAATTCGGAGTTCATGAGCGAGCCACCGAGCAACTTCAAGCCCGTCGCCCAGACCGAGTCCTTCACCCTGTATGAGCGTGTCGGACCGACCCCTCCCCGCGAGACGCTGCCGGAGGGCGAGCTCCCGGGTGGGGTGCTCGACTGCGGCACCACGGCCGGCAGGGATCTCAGCCGCCGGCAGGGGGTTGCCCACGTGTTCGAGCGGAACCCGGCCCTGGCCCCGTTCGGCATCCCGTTCGGGGCCGACCCCACTGGAGGCAGCTACGTGGAATGGGTGAAGGAGGGCCAGCCCGTGACCCGGAGCTTGACCCTGACCCCGGGGCGCTGGCAGATCTCGCTCCAGTACCACAGCCTCGAGCCGGTGGCCGTCGACGCCCCCGGCCTGCTGCACGCCGACCTGCCGCCGAACAGCTCGAGGATGGGGCCGTACTGGCCGGTCGGGACCGTCGAGCTCGACGAGCCGCGTGATGTGGCTTTCACCGTCCAGCCGCAGGTGCGAACGGGCCTTTCCGGGCTGCTGACCCTCGAGCGCGGCCGCACGGGGCCCGAGACGATCCTCGGAGTGATAGCGGCGACCCCGGAGTCGAAGCGCGAGTCGGTGCCGCTGTCCGACGCTTGCGACCGCCTCGTCGACTGGTACGAGCTGAGCGGCGCCTCCCGATGACCCGTGCGAGGCCGGTGCTCTCGGTGGTCGTCCCGACGAAGGGCCGGCCCCGCTACCTCGAGCGCTGCCTCGCCGCGCTCGCGGCGGCGGAGTACGCGCCGCAGCGCTTCGAGGTCGTCGTGGTGGACGACTCGCCTGGCGACGAGGTGCAGGGCGTCGTCTCGGCGGCGCCGCGTGCGCTCGCGCTGCGTCGCGTACGGCCGCGGCACACCGGGCCCTCGGCGGCTCGCAACGCGGGGGCGTTCGGGGCGCACGGCAAGCTCGTCACCTTCACCGACGACGACTGCGAGCCGTCGCCGGGCTGGCTCGCTGCGCTCGAGCGCGCCATGCGGAGCAACCCCGGCTTCGCCGTCGGGGGCCGGACGCTCAACGGGGCGCCGGGCGACACCGCGGCGGCAAGCCAGGCGATCGTCGACGCGGTGCATGCCGGGTTTGCCCGCGATCCCGCCGTGCCGCGCTTCTTCGCGTCCTACAACGTCGCTTTCCCGGCCGAGGACTTCCGCGAGTTGGGCGGCTTCGACGAGGCCTTCCGCTACGCCGAGGACCGCGAGCTGTGTGAGCGCTGGGTGCGCAGCGGGCGCCGCTTCGTCTACGCCCCGGACGCAATCGTCGTTCACATGCGCACCCTCACCCTGCGCGAGTTCTGGGGCCAGCACTACGGCTACGGCCGCGGGGCGTGGGCGTTCCGGCGCGAGCAGCAGGGGCAGGCCGGGCCGGCCGCGGACAGCCGGGCCGTCCTGCGCGCGGTGGGCCGCGCGATGCGGGAGAGCATTGCCGACCGCAGGCTCGGCATGGCCGGCTGCCTGGCGCTGTCCCAGCTCGCCACCGCGTCGGGGTTCCTGCGCGAAGCGGCCACGCGGGGTGCCTCGAGAGGCTAGACGGCGCCAGGCGCGTCATCCGGGTGCGCGGGGATTTGGGATCGATCGTCTAGGTCACGAGTTGGCGCCGCTCGAAGGCTTCTGGAAGTAGGAGGCGATCGCGTCGATCGGGATCGGCTCCGTTCCGGGCTCCCGCTCGGCGAGGAACTCGTCGGTGGCGCGACGGCATCCGCCGAACACGCCGTAGTCGTTGAGCACCACGTAACCCCCGGGGGTCACGTGACGGTAGAGCTGCTCGAGGGACAGCTTCACAGGGTCGTAGAAATCGCAGTCCACGTGCAGCAGCGCGACCGGTGGCTTGTCGAGCGCCGGCAGCGTGTCCTCGAGCCGGCCGACGACCAGGCGGTACCGCTCCTCGGGCACGCCGAGGCGGCGCAGGATGCGGCGCGTGTTTCGCTCGCTGCCGACGTATCCGCCGGCGATCTGACGCGCGGCCGCGTCGTCCTTCTCACCCGGCTCCGGCATCCCCGCGAAGGAGTCGAACAGCCACAGGCGGCGGCTCGGTGACTGAATCGCCTGGAAGCCGAGGACCCCCGCGCTGCCGCCCTTGTACACACCGCACTCGACGAAGTCGCCGGCGACCCCCGCCTCCCGGATCCTCCGGCACAGTTCCTCGAGGAAGAGGATCTGGATTGGATTGACGAGCGTGTACGGATAGACGATTCGGTGGCGGCGCGGCAGGCCCGCCAGGCGCACCCGGTACCAGAGGTCAAGGGCAGGGGCGGGGGTACGTTCCCAGATGAACTCCCTGAGGCGGCCGATGGCGCGACCCTACTATCGCCCGCGTCAGGCGTCGCTTGCCAGCACCACGCCGACCCGCCCCAGCCACAGGGCCCTCGCGACCGCCGGGCGGCGACGGATCGCCCGCCACGCCCGGCGGCTCTGCTCCGGATAGGTCACGTCGTCGATCACCACGACGGCGCCCGGCGCCAGATGGGGGGCGATCGCGTCGAAGTAGGCGATCGTCCCCTCCTCCGTGTGCTCGGCATCGACGAATGCGTAGTCGAGCGGGGCGATCTCGACGAGGACGCCGGGAAGCGTCTGCGCGATGTCGCCGAGGCGCAGCACCACGGTGTCCGCGAGCCCGAGCTCCGCGAAGCCTTCCCGGGCGAGCTCGGCCCATGCCTCAGAGGCGTCGAGCGTCACGAGCCCAGCTGTCCCCTCCTCTCTGAGCGCCGCACCCTGGTAGGCGCCCGAGATACCGAGCCCGGAGCCCAGCTCGACCGCCGACCGCGGGCCGAGCTCACGGACGAGCCGCATCAGAAACGCGCACCAGACCGGCGGCAAACTGAGCCACCACGCGGCCGCGGAGACCTCCATCGGGCCCTCGAACTCCACGTTGGAGACGTCCGTGGTCGCCTGCCGGGAAAGAAGCTCGCGGCGGCGCGCCTCGATGCGCTGCGCCCAGGCGCGCTCCTCTGCGGGAACGCGGCCCAAGGCGGCGGTGCGAAGCGCGCGTGCCAGGGCGCGCGACGAGCGGTCCCGCCGGGTGACCAGGCGCGGAAGGGCGGCCGCCATGAGCGCCCGGGCCCCGGCCGGAGAGCCGATCAGGGCGCCCGCGTTGACACGCGACCTCACGGCCCCACCGCACCGCGGGCGCCGATCACGACAAGTCCGAACCGGCGCAGGTCGAGCTCGAGCGCGACGCGCTCGTTGCGCCGCACGACGTCCCAGGCGCGACGCATCTCGGCGTTGATCGAGATGTCGTCGAACACGACCACGGCCCCGTCGGAGGCGTGGGGAAGCAATTCCCCAAAGCTTGCGACGGTGGCCCGCTCGGTGTGCTCGGCGTCGACAAAGGCGTAGTCCACCGGGGCGATCTCCGGCGCAACCCGTGCGAGGGTCTCGCCGATCTCGCCGACGCGCTGCTCCACGCGGCTCTCGAGGCCAAGCTCGGCGACGGTCTCGCGCGCGATCTCGACCACGCGGGGCTCGCGCTCGAGTGTCACAAGCCTTCCCGCGCCGTTGAGCGCGAGCGCCGCGGCCTGATAGGCGGCTGAGATCCCGAAGCCCGTCCCGAGCTCGAGGCAGGTTCGCGGCGCGAGCTCCCGCACCAGCCGCAGCTGGAGGATGCCCCAGATCCGCGGGACGCTCCAGAACGGGCAGATCGTCGCGATCCCGAGCGCCAGCTCGTCCACCCTGCTGCGCCGCCGCTCGATCCTCTCGATCCAGGCCCCCTCCTCGGCCGGGATGCGGCCCAGCGCGGTGGTGCGCAACGCCCGCGCGAGCGCACCGGCGGCGGGATCGGAGCGCCGAGCCAGGCGCGGGACGCGAGCCGCCATCAGGGTTCGGCGCGCGGCATTGGCCACCGCCGAGTCGGGGGGGACGCGGTCGAGCAGCCACGACGCGGTCATCGCGACGGGCCGCCGGGACCGCGCTGCGACAGCACCGCGACCCCGATCCGCCGCAGCCCGACCGCCACCTGAACGCGCTCGCGGCTCGCGATCGACCTCCACGCCCGCCGCATCTCGTCGGTCTGCGTGACGTCGTCTAGCAACACCACCGCTCCACCGGTGAGGTGCGGGAGAACGGCGTCGAAGTGCCGCACCGTAGCCTCCTCGGAGTGGTCGGCGTCGAACAGCGCGTAGTCCACCGGTCCGATGCGCCCGAGCAGCTCCGCAAGCGTGTCGTCTATCGGGCCGAACTCGAGCTTGACCCGGTGGTCGAGCCCCAGATCGGCAAAGCCCCGCTCGCCGATCCTCGCCGCCGGGTGCGCGTCCATCGTCGTGAGCGACCCCGCTCCTCGCAGCTCCAGCGCCGCGCCCTGGTAGCACGCGGACAATCCCAGGCCAGTGCCCAGCTCGAGGCACGATCGCGGCGAAAGCTCGCCGACGAGCCGGGTCAGGAAGCGCCCCCACAGCGGCGGAAGGCTTGTCCACCGGCACGTCTCCCAGGCGGACGCGAGCCGCCCGGCGCGATCGGCCGCCGAGCCGTCCGCGGCGGGATCCTCCGCGACCATCGCGAACGGCACCTCGGCCCGCCGGGCCTCGACCCGGCCGATCCACTCCCGCTCCCCCGCGGCCATCCGCCCGGCCGCGGTGTCGCGCAGGGCGGCGGCGATCGCCCGCGCCCCGGCCTCCTCGCGCCCGGCGAGGCGCACCGCCCCGACCGCCATCACGGCGCGATGCGCGGCCGTGGCGGCCGGCGAGTCGGGCGGGATGTGAGCATTGAGCCTCAAGAGCCGTCGCTCGAGACCACTGCGATCCCGACCCGTCTCAGGCCGACCGTCGCCGCCACCCGCTCCCGGCGGGCGACCGAGGACCACGCGCGCCGCATCCCATCGGTCCAGTTGATGTCGTCGAGGACCACGATCGCCCCGCTGCGCATGTGCGGCGCCAGCGCGTCGAACGCGGACAGCGTCCCCTGCTCGGTGTGGTCGGAGTCGAGCAGCGCGTATTCGATCGGTCCGGTGCCCTCCAGCACCCCGGGGAGCGTGTCCTCGATCCGGCCACCCACCAGCTCGACCCGGTGGCGCAGCTCCAGGCTCGCCAGGCCGGGATGCGCCACCGACGTCAGCGCGTCGAGGTCGAGGCTGACGATGCGGCCATCGCCGTTGAGCTCCAGCGCCGCGGCCTGGTAGGCGGTCGAGATCCCGAAGCCGGTGCCGAGCTCGATGCAGGAGCGCGGAGCGAGCTCGCGCACGAGACGCATCAAGAACCGTCCCCAGACGGGCGGCACGCTCATCCACGCGGCGGCCCTGGCGGCCTCGGACAGCCGCTCGCTCTGCGGGCGCTCCGGGGAGCCCGCAGCGGCGAGCATCGCCGGCAGATCTCGCCGCCTCGCCTCGATGCGGGCGGCCCAGGCGCGCTCCTCGGCGGGAAAGCGGCCCAGGGCCGTGGTCTTCAGAGCCGCGGCGATCGCGCCCGACACGCTGTCAGGGAGGCGGGGCACCGACGCCAGCGACGTTGCCATCCAGGTCCGCGAGAGCGCAGCCGAGACCCCGGAATCGGGAGCGATGAGGGTGGACGTTCTCAAGCTCCTCCGCGACCCTCCGCGGCTACGACGACAAACCCGAGGCGACCCACCGCCACCGCCTGGCCGACGCGGTCGTCGGCGGAGATCCGACTCCAGGCCTCGCGAATCGGCAGCCAGTTGAGGTCGTCGAGCACGACCACGGCACCGGGCGCCAGCCTCGGCGCCAGTGCGTCGAAGTGCTCCACCGTCGCCTCCGCCTGGTGTTCGGCATCGATGAAGACGAGCTCGAACGGCCCCGCGGCGGACGGCAGCGTGCGCAGCGTCTCGGCGATCGGACCGACCAGCAGGTCGACCCGCTCGTCGAGCCCCAGCTCGCGGAAGCCGTCGCTAGCGAGCTCGGCCCAATCCGCCGATCCCTCCAGCGTCGTCAGCCGGCCCGCGCCGTTGAGCTCCAGGCCGGCCGCCTGATATGCCCCCGAGATGCCGAACCCGGTGCCGAGCTCGAGGCAGAAGCGTGGCTCGACCTCCCTTACGAGCCGCAGCAGCAGGACGCACCACGCCCGCTGCAGGCTCATGAACGCTGACGCGATGGCCACCGTGGTGCGCTCGCGCTCCATCGAGAAGCGCCCCTCGGGACCGGCGGTGCCGGGGTCGAAGGCGGGGCCGGTCGTCGCGCTCGCGTGCAGCAGCGTCTCGCGCCGCGACTCGATGCGGCGCGCCCAGGCGCGGTCGCCGTCGTCGAGCCGCCCGAGCGAGGCATCCCTGACCGCACGGGCGATCGCCCGTCCGGCGGCGTCGCGGCGTAACGCCAGGCGCGGCGCCGCCACGGCCATCCGCGCGCGGGCGCCCGCCGGAGACCGGCGGGCGCGGCCGACGATGGATGTCACCGAGTCTGCGATCGCCACTCGCCGGATCATTACCGATGCGTTTCGGCCGCTCGCGACGCGTCCGGGGCTCGGGTGACCGGAGTCCACGTGTGGCGAATGCCGGGGGAGGCCTTAGCTAGACTCGGTCGCCTTGCTCGGGGCGAGAGGAAGTGACCGCGACAGCCTCGGTTCCGCTGTCCTCGGGGCGGGTCCCGCAGGACTGACTTCAGCGTGGGTGCTCGCTCGCCGCGGTCTGCCCGGGACCGTGCTGGAGGCCGACGGGTCGGTGGGCGGGATCGCTAAGACGGTTGAGTTCGACGGCTTTCGCTTCGACCTCGGGGGGCACCGCTTCTACACCAAGCTCCAGCCCGTGCGGCGCCTCTGGGAGGAGATGCTCGGCCACGAGCTGCTGACCCGCCCGCGGCTTTCGCGGATCTACTACCGCGACCGCTTCTTCAACTATCCGCTTGGTGCCCAGGAGGTCTTCCGCGGGCTCGGGCTCGCCGAGTCGGCAGCCTGCGCGATGTCGTATCTCGCCTCCCGCCGGCGATCGCGGCGCCTGCGACCGCAGACGTTCGAGGACTGGGTGGTCGGGCGCTTCGGCCGCCGCCTCTACGACGCCTTCTTTCGCTCCTATACCGAGAAGGTGTGGGGCATCCCGGGATCCGAGATCCAGGCCGAGTGGGCCGCGCAGAGGATCCAGGAGTTCAGCCTCTGGCAGGCGCTGCTCGGGATCGTCGGGCTGCGCAGCAACCACGCCCCGACCCTGATCGAGAGGTTCCTGTACCCGCGCCTCGGGCCGGGTCAGATGTGGGATGCGTTCGCCGAGGCCGTGCAGTCTCACGGCATCCCGGTGATGCTCAACCGACGCTGTGTCGGGATCAGCCACTCCGGCGGGCGGGTGGAGAGCGTCGCCGTGCGCACGAACGGGAACGTCGAGGAGCACCCGGTCGACGCCGTCCTGTCGAGCATCGCCCTCCCGGACCTGGTCGAGTGCCTCGACCCGCCGGCGCCTGCTCCGGTTCGGGAGGCGGCGGCCAGGCTTCGCTACCGCTGCCTGTGCCTCGTAGCCCTGATGACGACCGAGAGCGAGCCATTCCCCGACAACTGGATCTACCTGCACGACCCGCGCACGCGCGCGGGCCGGGTCCAGAACTTCGGCGCCTGGAGCCCCGACATGGTGCGCGACGGGACGACGTGCCTCGGCGTCGAGTACTTCTGCTTCGAGGGCGACGAGGTATGGGAGATGCCCGACGAGGACGCCGTCGCGATGGCGACCGCGGACCTCGATGCGATCGGTCTGCTCGACTCGACGCAGATCTTCAACGGCGTCAAGGTGCGCGTCCCGAAGGCCTACCCGATGTACGACGCCGGCTACCGCGAGGCGGTCGCGGAGATCCGCGGCTACCTCGAGAGCTTCGAGAATCTCAAGACCTTCGGGCGCAACGGGCTGCACCGCTACAACAACCAGGACCACTCGATGTGGACCGCCATGCTGGCCACGGTCAACCACACCGATGGCACCGCCCACGACGTCTGGTCGGTGAACCACAAGGCGGAGTACCTGGAGGAAGGCCCGCTGGCCGAGGGCCTCGCGGACCTCGACCTCGTCGCCTAGCGGGACTAGCCTCCGGACTCGTATGGAGGCGACGACCGCAGCGCCAGCCGGGCGCGGCGACCCACCGGCGACGGGCGGGGCGCGGCACCGACTCGACGTCCTCCGAGTCCTGACGACCTCCGACCTGCGCGTGCGCTACGGCCGTGGGGGGCTGCGCTACCTGAAGTGGATACTCGACCCGCTCGCGGCCCTGGGCGTCTACCTGGTGCTGGTCTCGCTCGTGCTCACCCGCGGCGCGGACGCGATCGGGCTCAGCCTCGCCTGCGCCATCGTCCCGTTCACCCTGCTCATGGCGAGCATCGTCAACGCGCTGACCGCCGTCCAGCTGCGTGGGTCGATCCTGCTCAACATGGGCTTCCCGCGGATGCTGATCCCGATCGCGTCGGTGCTCACCGAAACCATCGCCTTCACCGCGAGCCTCGTGCTGCTGCCCGTGATGATGCTGATCTACGGCGTCGAGCCGACCGCCGCGGTGCTGTGGCTCCCCGTCGCGCTCGCGATCACCGTCGTTCTCGCCCTCGCCCTCGCCTACCCGTCGACGCTGTTCGGGATCTGGTACCCGGAGCTGCAGCCATTCGCGGTCTCATTCGCTCGCGCGGGGTTCTTTCTCGCCGCCGGGCTGGTGGCGCTCGACGAGGTCACCGGCGAGGCTCGCGATCTTCTGCCCTACAACCCGCTGACGGGACTGTTCGAGTCATTCCGCGACGCGCTGCTGTACGGGCGCTCGCCGGCGGCCTGGGAGCTGCTCGTCCCGCTCGGCGCCGCCGCGGTGGTGCTGGCGATCAGCGTTCCGGTCTACATGCGCGAGCAGTCGCGGCTCGCAAAGCTGGTGGGGTGACGCCGATGAGCGCGGTCGCCGCCGCCCCGCCGTCCAGCGCCCGATCGGCCGGTGGGGTGCAGCTCGAGAACGTCGGCGTGCGGTTCGACTTCGACCGCCTCGGCCGCGTCGTGACCCCCGGACTGGCGCTCTTTCGCCGCATCCGCTCTACCACCTGGGGGCTGCGGGGGATAGACCTCGAGGTCGAGCCCGGCTCCGGCATGGCGCTGATCGGGCCCACGGGGGCCGGCAAGACCACGCTGCTGCGCGTCGTGGCCTCGGTGCTGCCGCCCGACGAGGGCCGGGCCCTGGTACGGGGGCGCATCGGGTCGCTGCTCGCGACCGCCGCCGGGCTGTCCTCGTTGCTCACCGGGCGCGAGAACGCGGAGCTGCTCGGCGTCCTCGCCGGGCGGTCGTTCGAAGAGACGCGGCGCAACATGCACCTCGTAGCCGAGCGGGTGCAGCTCGACGACGCCTTCGACCGGCCGATTCACACCTACTCGCTGGGAATGCGGGCGCGCCTCGGGCTCGCCGGGATCCAGGCGATCTCCCCTGACGTGCTGCTGCTCGACGAGGTCTTCGAGGCGCTCGACCACGAGTTTCGCGGCATCGTCGAGGACTACGCCCGCGAGCTTCGCGCTCGCGGCGGCATCGTCATCGCCGCGGGCCACGACCATCCGGCGCTGGAGCGGATCTGCCCCCGTGCCGCGTGGCTCGACGACGGCCACGTGAGGGCGAGCGGCCCCTTCGACGAAGTGGTCTCCGCCTACCGTCGCGCGTAGCGCTCGACCAGCTCCGCCCCGCGCCGGGCGCCGTCGTTCGCGCGTGCCCAGGCAGCGATCTCCTTCGCGCGGGCGGCGAAGCGGCCATCGTCGAGAAGGCGGCGGACGGCGCTGCGAAGCGCGCGGGACCGCTGCAGCCGCGACGGCAGCATCAGGCCCGCGCCCGCCCATGTGACGCGGGCGCCGTTCTCGGCGCTCTCGGCACCCCCCGGGCAGACCAGCACCGGCACCCCCGCGGCCAGGGCCCGCGCGACCGTGCCGTGGCCCCCGCTCGTGATCACGACCGCCGCCCGCGGCATCACCTGGCCGTAGGAGAGCCAATCGACGACCGCCGCGTTCTCCGGGGCCGGCTCGGACCAGGTCTGCCCTCGCGCGTTGATCGTCGCCAGTATCCGCACCGGCTCGGCCTCCAGGGCCCGCAACGCGGCTCGGATCAGCCCGCCGCCGCCGCCGTGCACGGTGCTCGCCGCGACGAGGACGAGCGGCCGATCGCCCGCCGGCAGCTCGACGTCGGGGTGCGCGAGCTCGAACTGCATCGGCCCCGTGACGTGCGTGCGCGCGGGCCAGTCGCGCGGGTACTCGAGCTGGGGGAAGGTCGCGACCATCGCCAGGCCCTCGCTCACCGTGCCGTAGGTGGTGACGGGTCGGTCGGGCGGCAGCGGCGGGAGGCCGAGCTCGGCCCGCGCGGCGCCGAGCAGCCCGGACACGCGGCGGAGCCAGCGAGTGTTCGGCCGCAACGGCCTCACCGCGGGCTCGATCGCGCGCCACGCGACGGAGCCGAGGCCCGTCCTCGGCGCGACGAGCCCGACCTGGAACGGCGGCAGGCCGCGGCCCTGGACGGGATACACGGTAGGTATCAGCGTCGCGTTGGGAACCTCCGCCACCTCGGCGGCGAGAGCCGGTGCCGCGGCGACCAGGTCGCTGACCACGACGTCGGGGTCGAAGGCGCCGATCGTGGCGACAAGCGATCGCGCCACATCGATGGCCGTCGGCTCACCGGCGCCGGCCGGGGCGGCGCCCGGGAGTACGTAGTCGCGCGCCGGCGTGAACCCGAAACCGAGGCCGCCGACCGTGTCGCGCCAACGCTCCGAAAGCTCGACCATGACTTCGTGGCCGCGCTCGCCGAGCGCGCGCGAGAGCGCGAGGGCGGGAAAGGCGTGGCCCTCCGAGTAGCCGGCGGACACCAGCACCCTCACGCGATCGCTCACCGGCCCGCGAGCTCCTCGACGAGCTCGGCACCGCGGGCGGTGCCTTCGTGACCGCGGCTCCAGTCCGCGATCTCGCGCGCGCGGGCCCCGAACCGCTCTTCGTCCAGAAGGTGCCGGATCGCGAGCCGGACCGGCCCCGGGCGCAGCAGCCACGCGGGAACCATCACCCCGCAGCCCGCCCACGACGCGCGCGCGCCGTGCTCGGCGTCGTCGGGCATCGCCGGGCTGACCAGGACGGGAACGCCGTGGGCGAGCGCCGACGCGATCGTGCCGTGGTTTCCGTTGCAGACCACGGCCGCCGCGACCGGCATCACCCGCGGGTAGGAGATCCAGTCGACGACCCGGGCGTTGGCTGGCACCGGCCCGCCCAGCGGCTCCCCTCCTCCGCCCATCGTCACCAGGACTCGCACCGGCTCCTCCGCGAGCGCCTCGAGCGTGACCTTGACCAGCCTGCGCTCCATGTCCTTGACGGTGCTGGACGCGACGACGACCAACGGGTCGTCGCCGCCCGGCAGCTCGACCTCGGTGCCCCCAGGGTCGAGCATCATCGGCCCCGTCACGTGCACGTGGCGCGGCCAGACTCGCGGGTACTCGAGCTGCGGGAACGTGGCGACCATGGTCAGCTGCTTGCTGAGCGAGCCGTGGAACCCGCTCTCGGGCGCGAGCCCGAGCTGGCGTCGCTGCTCGTTGAAGATCCGCCGGGCGGAGCGCGTGCCCGGTAGCCGCCTCCACAGCGGCAGCACGCCCGACCATGCCGCGCCCCCCAGCGCGGTCCGCGGAGCCACGAGGCCCGACCCGAAGAGGGGCAGCCCCCGCTCATGGACGGGGTAGACCTCGGGCAGCAGGCTGGCACCGGGCAGGCCCGCGACTTCGGCGGCGAGCGCCGGCGCGGCCGTCAGCCCGTCGCTGACGACGACGTCGGGACCGAGCTCGCGGATCGCCGGCATCAGCCCCCGGACGTGGTCCGCCAGGGTCGCTTGCTCTGCGGCGCCCCCGGCGCTCCCCGGCCGTCCGAAGTACGGGTGGGGCGGCGCGGCGGCGAGGCCTAGCTCGTCGAGCAGCTCGCGCCAGCGTCCCGTGGTCTGCACCACCACGTCGTGGCCACGAGCACCGAGCTCGCGCGCCAGGGCGATCGCCGGCAGGGCGTGCCCGGCGAGCTCGATCGCGCTGACGAGGATCCTCCGCCCGCTCACGGCGCGGCCCGGGCCAATCGCTCGACCAGCCGCGTCCCCGCGGCGGCGCCGTCATTGCGCTCCGCCCACGAAGAGATCTCGCGGGCGCGCGTCGCAAACCGGGAGTCCGCGAGCAACCGCCGCACGGCGCGCCTCACCGACCCGGTACGCCCGAGGCGGCCCGGGAGCATCAGGCCGGCCCCGGCCCACGCGACGCGTGCGCCGTTCTCGGCCATGTCGCCGGCGGGAGGCACCACCAGCACCGGCACGCCCCCGGCGAGCGCCCTGGCGATCGTCCCCTGCCCTCCATGGCAGATCACCGCCGAAGCCCGCGGGATCAGCTGGGAGTAGGAGACCCAGTCGAGCACCCGGGCGTTCGCCGGCGCCGCCCCCGACCACGTCGCGCCGCGCCGGTTCAGCGCCGCGACGACCCGCACCGGCTCGGACTCCAGCGCCTCGAGGGCCGCGCGCGTCAGCTCGTGTCGCGGGTCCCGCTCGGTGCTCGAGGCCACGAGGACGAGCGGCTCGGCGCCCGGCGGCAACTCGACATCGGGGTAGGGCTGCTCGAAGAGCATCGGCCCCGTGACGTGGACGTGGGCCGGCCAGTGGCGGGGGTATTCGAGCTGCGGGAACGTCGCCACCAGCGCGAGCTGGTCGCTGATCTGGCCGTCGTAGCGTTCGACGGGCGCGAGGCCGAGCTCACGGCGAGTGGTGTCGAGGTCGGCGCGGACCCTGCCAAGCCTGGTGTTGGGAAGCCGGGTTCCGACCGCCGGCCACAGCGCACGCCACAGGGTCCGTCCGAACGGCGAGCGCGCCGGCAGCAGGCCGAGGGGGTAGAACGGCAGGCCCGGCTCGCGAGCCGGATACGGGTGCGGGATCAGGGTCGCCCGCATGACCCCCGCCAGCTCGGCGGCGAGCGCGGGGGCGAGCGTCCACATGTCGCTGACGACGACCCGGGGGCGGAAGTCGCGGATCAGCGGCTCGAGGTCGCGGGCGGCTGCCGCGAGGCCGGGCGCCGGCGGGGGCGCCGGCGCAGGGCCGAAGGCGATCCGCTCGACGGCGGGCTCGAACCGCAGATCCAGGCCCTCGGCGACGTCCCGCCAGCGCTCGAAGGTCTCGAGCAGGACGTCGTGGCCCGACGTCCGCAGCTCGCGCGCCAGCGCCAGCGCGGGATAGGCGTGGCCCGTCCAGCCGACCGACGCCACCATCACCCTGATCGACTCGCTCACGGGCGCAGGGTATGCGTCAACGCGAGTCCTGCCATGCCCTGATCCGGCGCGGGAAGAGCTTCCGCCGGGCGTAGGCCGGGGCCCCCACACCGAAGTCGACCGCAAGGCGCGCGGCGCCGGCGGCTGTTCCTCTGCGCAGCCGAAGTGGCAGATGACGAGAGTCGAGCCGCAGCGTCACGTCGTCACCGAACAGCAGCCGTGTCAGCAAGCGGGAGTAGACGTTGCTGCGCATCGTCACCAGCCACGGCTTGCGAGACGCGTGATGCAGCAGGTGGGGCTCGGCGCCGTCGTCGTACCGGCATCGCAGCGCCGTCTCGTCGGCGAGCCTCACGCCGTTGAACGGCGGGATCGGTGCGAGCCTCGCGTCGTACTCGACCACCCGGCCGGGATCGAGGCGCGCTCGCACCACCGCGTTGATCACGTCCTGATCGAGGAAGTAGAGGGGGTCGGCCTCGGAGCCCGATCCGACCCACGTCCTGGCGAGGTCGACTCGGCGCTGGCGGTCCTCGACCAGGGGCAGGATCTCGTCCGCCGTCTCGGCGTCGAGGAACAGCGCGCTGGACGTCAGGTAACGGCCGCGCCGCAGCTCACCGAGGTCGAGGAGCCGGCCCCACTCGGCGAAGAACCTGTCGGTGTCGTTGCGAAAGGCGGCGAGGCCGCCTCGCGACGCCGCTTCGATCTGCTCGGTGAGCGGGCGGGTGACGATGACGTCGGCGTCGAGCAGGGCCATGACGCCGGCCGGGTGGACCCGCCGGGCGGCCAGCTTCAGCAGGCTCGGCGGGGCGTCGCGCGGGCCGTCGACGATCGTGGCGTGCGGCTCGAGCAGCTCGCGCTGGCCGGCCTGCATCCCGGCATCGAGCACGAACAGCGGCTCGCGATGGCCCACCAGGCGAAGGGAGTTGAGCAGCGCGACGGCGCCGGGGAAGAAGTCCCCCCCGGTGACGCAGTAGAACGCGGCCGGCGGTCGGGTCGTCACCGGCCGCCGCTCACCCGCCGGCGCAGGGCGCCCACCCGGGTTCCGACCCAGCGCGGGAAGACCTCGGTCACGTACCAGCGCGACAGATCCCGCACGTCCACCGCGAAGCGTTCCAGCCGGGCCCGCGCCCCGCGCCTCATGCGCCGCGGCACGTCCCGCTCGGCGATCCTGACGGCGACGTCCTCGCCGAGCAGCAGGCGGGCGAGCAGGCGCGAGTAGACGGAATGATGCATGGGCTCGAGCCATGGCTTGCGGACGAACTGGTGCAGGACGTAGGGCTCGGTGCCGTCGCGATATGCGGTGCGAAGCGTCGCCTCGTCGCGCACCCAGAGGCGGGTGTAGGGCGGGACCGCGGCGAGCCGGCCGTCGAGCCGGTCGATCGGCGCGGGATCGGGACGCGTGGCGAGGATGGCGTTGAGGACGTCCTGCTCGGGATAGGTGAACGGATAGTCGGGATCCCGGCTGCCGTAGAAGCCCCGCTCGACGTCGACCCGGCGCTGGCGATCGTCGAGAAGCTCGAGCACCTGGCGGCCGAACGGGCCACCGCACAGCACCAGCCCCGACGAGACGTAGGGGGCGCGGCGGACCTCGCCGAGGTCGAGCAGCTCCCCCCACTCCGGCACGAACCGGTCGGTGTCGTTGCGAAACGCGACCACGCGGCCCGACGCGGCATGCTCGATCAGGGGCGCGAGCGACCGCGTCACCACCATGTCGGCGTCGATCAGGACCATCACCCGCGCGGGGTGGCGGAGCGGGGCGATCGTCTTCAGGAGCCACGGCGGGGCGTCACCGGGGCCCTCGAGCAGCGTCGCCTCGGCGGCGAGCAGCTCGCGCTGGGCCGGCTCGAGCCCGCAGTCGAGCAGGTAGATCGGCTCGTCGTGGCCGATCAGGCGCAGGGAGTTGACCAGGCCGACGGCGCCGACGAAGTAGCCCGCGTCGGCGACGCAGTAGAACGCGGCCGGCTCGAGGTCCGGCGACCTCAAGGGCGGCCGCCCGTGCGCCGCCGCAGCGCCCCGACGCGCGCCTCGACCCACTCGGGGATCACGTCGCGCGCGTACCAGCGCACGAGGTCCTGGGCGTCGACCCGCTTGCGCTCCAGGCCCGCGACGAAGCCGCCCCGCATCCGCAGGGGCACCTCGTCGTGCGGAACGCGGACCGCGACGTCGTCGCCGAGCAGCAGGCGGGCGAGAAGCCGCGAGTAGAGCCCGTGGTACATGCGCTCGAGCCACGGCTTGCGCGGGTAGGGGTGGTGCAGGACGTAGGGCTCGGTGCCGTCGCTATAGGCGGTGCGAAGCGTCGCCTCGTCGCGCACCCGCAGGCCGCGGAACGGCTGGCTGGGCGCGAGCCGGGCCTCGATCACCGCGGCCCGCTCGGGATCGACCCGCGCCGCGATCACGGCGTTCAGCACGTCCTGGTCGATGTAGCGGAAGGGATAGCCCGCGACGTCGTCGGCGAAGTACGAGCGCCCGAAGTCGACGCGCCGCATGCGATCGCTCCACAGCTCGAGGACCTCCTCGCCCGGCGCGCCGCCGAGGCAGACCATCCCCGAGGACAGGTATGGCCGCTGCTCGATCGCCCCCAGGTCGAGCAGCTCGCCCCACTCGGGCACGAACCTGTCGAGCCTGTCCTTGACGGCGGCGACCCCGCCCTGCACGACCGAGTCGATCAGCGGCCGAAGCGGTCGCGTGGCGACCATGTCGACGTCGATCAGCACCCGGACGTCGGCCGGGTGGCGACGCGGGGCGACCGTCTTGAGCATGTAGGGCGGCGCGTCGCTCGGCGCATCGACGAGCGTCACGTGCGGGGCGACCAGCTCGCGGTGGTGGGGCTCGAGGCCGCAGTCGAGCAGGAAGATCGGCTCGTCGTGGCCGACGAGGCGCAGGGAGTTGATCAGGCCGACCGCGCCGAGGAAGTAGACCTCGCTCGAGATGCAGTAGAAGGCCGCGTCGATCATGCCCTCCTGGCGTCGTGGCGCCGCCACATCTCCTTGACCCGCGACCCGACCGCGTCGGGCAGCAGGTCCGGCAGCTCCCAGCGTACGAAGTGCCTCGCATTCCCGCGCGCCCTCGCGGCCCCCCCGCGCACGCCGCCCCGAACGTGGGTGGGGATGTCGCGCTCGGCCACCCTGACGGCGACGTCCGGGCCGGTCAGAAGGCGCCGCAGGAGCCGCGAGTAGACCGTGTCGAGGGTGGGCTCCAGCCACGGCTTGCGGACGAACTGGTGCAGGACGTAGGGCTCGGTGCCGTCGCGATAGGCGGTGCGAAGCGTCGCCTCGTCGCGCAGCCGCAGCTCGCGGTAGGGCGGGGTCGGAGCGAGGCGGTGCTCGACGGTCACGACCCGGTCGCGCTCCACGCGGGTGGCGAGAATCGCGTTGAGGACGTCCTGCTCGAGGTAGAGAAACGGGTAGTCGACCTCCATCCCGGCGCCCCAGTAGGAGCGCTCGAAGTCGACTCGCCCCTGGCGGTCGTGCAAGAGGTCCAGGACCTCCTGGCCGGCATCCCCGCCCAGCAGCACCAGACCCGAGGACACGTAGGGCCGGCGTCGGGCCGGGCCGAGGTCCAGCATCTCGCCCCACTCGGGCACGAAGCGGTCGCTGTCGTTCTCGAACGCCACGACCCGCCCGGCGGCCGCCTGGGCGAGGAGCGGGGCCAGCGACCGCGCGGCCAGCATGTCGGCGTCGATCAGGACCATCACCTCGGCCGGGTGCTTGCGCGGGGCGACCGTCTTGAGCAGGAAGGGCGGCGCGTCGCCGGGCGCATCGACGAGCGTGACGTGCGGGGCGAGCAGCTCGCGCTGGGCGGCCGGCAGCCCGCAGTCGAGCAGGTAGATCGGCTCGTCGTGGCCGACGAGGCGCAGCGAGTTGACGAGCCCGACCGCGCCGAGGAAGTAGACCTCACTCGACATGCAGTAGAAGGCGGCGTCCATCACGCTCGGCGGGCGGCGCGGCGGCGGCGCATGTCCTCGAGGCGGGTTCCGATCGCCGCCGGCAGCCGGTCGCCGAAGCGCCAGCGCATGAAGTCGGTGGCGTTGATCACGGCACGCTCGGCCCGGGCGCGCCCGCCGCCGCGCAGCCGCGGCGGCACCTCGTGCTCCGGCACGCGGATCGCGACGTCCTCGGCGATCAGCAGGCGCCGCAGCAGCCGCGAGTAGACGCCGTGGTAGGTCGACTCGAGCCACGGCTTGCGGACGTACTGGTGAACGGCGTAGGGCTCGGTCCCATCGCGGTAGGCGCAGCGCAGGGTCACCTCGTCGCGCAGCCGCAGGCCACGGAACGGGGGATTGGGCGCGAGCCGGTTGTCGAGCGCGACGACGCGGTCCGCCTCCACCCGGGTCGCGAGGATCGCGTTCAGCACGTCCTGGTCGGCATACAGGAACGGATAGTCGCGCTCGTTGCGGCGCCAGAAGGTGCGCTCGAACTCGACGCGGTCCTGGGCTGCGTCGAGCAGGGAAAGCACCCGATCCCGAGCCTCGCCGCCCAGCAACACCAGCCCCGAGGACACGTATGTGCGCCGCACCGCGGTGCCGAGGTCGAGGAGCTCGCCCCACTGCGCGAAGAAGCGGTCCTGCCTGTCGGCGAACGCGACGATCCTGCCCTCGCCGGCGCGCCCGATCAGCTCGCTCAGCGGCCGGGTGACGATCAGGTCGGTGTCGAGGAGGACGCTGACGGGCGCTGGGCGGCTCAGCGGAGCGACCGTCTTGAGCAGCCACGGGGGCGCCTCGGTCGGCGCCGCGACGAGCGTCACGTGGGGGGCCAGCAGCTCGCGCTGCTCGACCGTCAGCCCGCAGTCGAGCAGGTAGATCGGCTCGTCGTGGCCGACGAGGCGCAGCGAGTTGACGAGCCCGACGGCGCCGAGGAAGTAGCGCCGGTCGGCGACGCAGTAGAAGCCGGCCTCGCGAACGCCGGGCATCACTTCTCGGAGCCTCCCCGGCGCGCGCCCGGCCCGCCGAAGGAGGAGGAGAGCGGCTCGCGCACGTGGAGGCGGAAGCGCTCACGGGCGTTGACGCGCTTGCGCTCGACGAAGGCGCGAGCGCCTCTGCGCAGCCGCAGCGGGATCCGGTCGGGCGGCACCCGGATCGTGACGTCGTCTCCGATGAGCAGCCGCCGCAGCAGCCGCGAGTAGACGCCATGGTGGGTGGGCTCGAGCCACGGCTTGACGACGAAGTGGTGCACGACGTAGGGCTCGGTGCCGTCCTCGTAGGCGCAGCGCAGCGAGCCCTCGTCGACGACGCGCAGCCCCCGGAAGGGGGGAACGGGCGCGAGGCGGTCGTCGAGCGCGACGACCCGGTCCGCCTCGACCCTCGACGCGAGGATCGCGTTTAACACGTCCTGGTCGGCGTAGAGCAACGGATAGTCGGGATCGTGGCGCCCCCACGTCGATCGATCGAAGTCGATCCGTCCCTGGCGGTCCTCGATCAGCCCCAGCACCACGCTCGCGAGCGAGCGGTCCATGCAGACGAAGGCGAATGCGACGTAGGGCTGGCGGCGCACCGAGCCGAGGTCGAGCACCGCCCCCCACTCCGCGACGAACCGATCCATGTCGTTGCGAAACGCGACGACGCGGCCTTCCGACGCCCGCTCGAGCAGCTCGGTCAAGCGGCGGGTGACGATCAGGTCGGTGTCGATCAGGGCAACCGTCTCGGCGGGGTGACGCAGCGGGGCGATCGTCTTGAGCAGGGTCGGCGGGGCGTCGGCCGGCGCGTCGACCAGCGTCAGGTGGGGAGCGAGTAGCTCGCGCTGCTCGACCGTCAGCCCGCAGTCGAGCAGGAAGATCGGCTCGTCGTGGCCGACCAGGCGCAGCGAGTTGACGAGCCCGACCGCGCCGAGGAAGTAGCGCTGGTCGGCGACGCAGTAGAACGCCGCGCCGCTCACGCCTCGCCTCCGCGCCGCGCCCCGACCCGGGCCGAAAGCGGGCCGGCGACGTGCCAGCGCAGGCGCTCACGGGCATTGATCCGGGTGCGCTCCGCCCACGCGAGCGGCCCGCTGCGCAGCCGCAGCGGGATCCGGTCGGCCGGCACCCGGATCGCGACGTCGTCTCCGATGAGCAGGCGCCGCAGCAGCCGCGAGTACACGCCGTGGTGGGTGGGCTCGAGCCACGGCTTCGCGGCCCAGTGGTGGACCGCGTAGGGCTCGACGCCGTCGGGGTAGCCACAGCGCAGCGAGTCCGCCGCGGCCACGCTCAACCCGGCGAACGGCGGGAACGCCAGCAAGCGGCCCTCGAGCGGAACGATCCGATCGTCGTCGACCCGGGTCGTGAGCACGGCGTTGAAGAGGTCCTGGTCGGCGTGCACCAGCGGATAGTCGGCGACGTTGCGGCGCCAGTAGGTCAGCTCCCAGTCGACGGCGTCGCGGCGCGTGTCGATCAGGCGCACGATCTCCTCGCCCAGCGGCCCGCCGCAGAACACGAGCGCCGAGCACAGGTAGGGCTTCGGCCGAGCCGCGCCGAGCCCGAGCTGCTCGCCCCATTCGGGACAGAAGCGGTCCATACCGGTCTCGAACGCCAGCACCTCGCCGCGCGATCCCCGCTCGATCAGCTCGTCGAGCCGACGGGTGACGACGATGTCGGCGTCGATCAGCACGATGGCCTGCGCGGGATGGCTCAGCGGGGCGATCGTCTTGAGCAGGTTCCCCGGCACGTCGTGCGGCCCGTCGATCAGGCTTACCTCGGGCGCGAGGAGCTCGCGCTGCTCGACCGTCAGCCCGCAGTCGAGCAGGAAGATCGGCTCGTCGTGGCCGACGAGGCGCAGCGAGTTGACGAGCCCGACGGCGCCGAGGAAATAGCCGTCGTCGCAGACCGTGTAGAAGGCCGCGTCGGTCATCCGGCCGCTCGCGCCCGGCGGCGGATCCGCGCCTCCAGCGGCTCGCGAACGTGCCAGCGGAAACGCTCGCGAGCGTTGATGCTCACCCGCTTCGCCCAGGCCAGGGGACCGCTGCGCAGCCACAGCGGGATCGCGTCCTTGGGCACCCGGATCGGGATCTCCGGCCCGACGAGCAGTCGCCGCAGCAGCCGCGAGTAGACGCCGTGGTGGGTTGGCTCCAGCCAGGGCCGCACAACGTGATGATGGACGAGGTACGGCTCGACCCCGTCGTCGTAGGCGCAGCGCAGCGCGCGCTCATCGATCACGCGCAGGCCCGTGAACGGAGGGGTCGGCGCGAGCCGCGCGTCGAGCGCGACGAGCAGATCGGGCGCCACCCGCGTCGCGAGGATCGCGTTGAGCACGTCCTGGTCGGCGTAGGTGAACGGATATCCGGGCTCGTTGCGGCGCCAGAAGGTGCGCTCGAAGTCGACCGCGGCCTGGCGATCGGACAGCAGGCCGAGCACCTCGGTCCCGAGCGAGCGCTCGACGCACAGCACCGCCGAGCTGACGTAGGGCCCGCGCCGCGCCGGCCCGAGGTCGAGCAGCTCGCCCCACTCGGGGACGAAGCGGTCGATGGGGTTCTCGAACGCAACGAGGTGACCGCCCGCCGCGCGCTCGATCAGCGGCCGCAGCGATCGCGTGACCACGACGTCCGTGTCGAGCAGCACCATGACGTCGGCGGGGTGCGCGAGCGGGGCGGCCGTCTTGAGCAGCCACGGCGGCGCGTCGGTCGGCGCGGCGACGACGGTCACGCAAGCGGCGAGCAGCTCACGCTGGGGCCCGGTCAGCCCGCAGTCGAGCAGGTAGATCGGCTCGTCGTGACCCACCAGGCGCAGCGAGTTGACGAGCCCGACGGCGCCGGCGAAGTAGCGCGCGTCGGCGACGCAGTAGAAGGCCGCCTCGGGAGCCATCGCCGGCTAGGTGACCCGGCCGCGCCGCAGCGGCCCCACGCCGAGCCGCTCCCCGAGCAAGCCGCCGAGCCGCCAGCGCACCTGCTCGCGCGCCTTGACGCGCTGGCGCTCGGCGAATGCGACGGCGCCGTTTCGCAGCCCGAGAGGGACGTCCTCGCGGGCGACCTTGATCGCCACGTCCGCGCCGGTGAGCAGGCGGCGCAGCAGGCGGGTGTAGACCCCCTCGTATGCGGGGGCCTGCCACGGCTTCGGCCACAGCGAGTGGTGGACGACGTAGGGCTCGGTGCCGTCCTCGTAGGCGCAGCGCACGGCCTCGGCGTCGGTGACCTCGAGGCCCTCGAAGGGGGTCCCCGGGGACAGCCGGCGGTCGAGCGCGACGACGGCCTCGGCATCGACGCAGCTCGCGAGCACGGCGTTCAGGACGTCCTGGTCGGCGTACAGGAACGGGTAGTCGCGCTCGTTGCGGCGCCACAAGGTGCGCTCGAAGTCGACGCGAGGCTGAAGTCCCTCCATCAGGCGCAGGACCCGGTCGCCCGGCTGGCGCCCGATCGCGACCAGCGCCGAGCTGACATAGGGCTGCCGGCGTACCGGGCCGAGGTCGAGCAGCGCGCCCCACTCGGGGACGAACCTGTCGATGTTGTTCGCGAACGCGACGGCGCGGCCCCCGGCCGCCAGCTCGACGAGTGGGGCGAGCGACCGGGTGACAATCATGTCGGTGTCGACCAGGACCATCGTCTCGGCGGGGTGAAGCCGCGGGGCGACCGTCTTGAGCAGCCACGGCGGCGCGTCGCGCGGCGGGTCGACCAGCGTCACGTGGGGCTCGAGCAGCTCGCGCCGGGCGGTTTCGAGCCCGCAGGCCAGCAGGAAGATCGGCTCGTCGTGGCCGGCGAGGCGCAGCGAGTTGATCAGCCCCACCGCCCCGAGGAAGTAGCTCTCGTCGGCGACGCAGTAGAACGCCGCCGGCGGGACCTCCGGGTCACTGGACGCGCGGCTCAGGGCTACCACGGACGGCAATGATCCCACGCAAGCGCGGCCCGTCAGCCCCCGCGCCCCGTGATCCCCTCGAACCAGCGCCGAAGCTCGTCCTCGTCGACCAGGTCGCGGAACCGCCGCCAGCGGCGGGTGAGCCGATCGTCCCACCGGGTGTCGAGACACCAGGTATCGAGGAACTCCTCCTTGGTCTCGTAGCCGTGTCGCTCGAGCAGCGCCCGGCACTCGGCGCGCTGGTCCGGCGGCAGGTGGATGTGCTCGTAGATCAGGACACGCGGACGGCGAGCCTCGAGGTCGAGCTGCTTGACGATCTCGTAGTCGTGTCCCTCGGCGTCGATCAGCAGCAGGTCGACCATGTCGGCGCCATGCTTGCGGCACAACGACTCGAACGTCATGCAGGGGATCTCGCTGCGCACGATCAGCCGCTCGACGTCGGGGATCTCGTCGCGATGGCTCAGGACCTGCTCGCGCGACAGAGATCCGACCTTCTCGTACCACTCCGGGACACGCTCGAGATCGGCGCCGGCGAGCGGCGCGAGGTGGAAGAAGGGCAGCCGGCCGTCGCGGTCGGCGATCGCGGCGTTCTCGACCGCGACACGGTCGAGCCCCGCGTAGTTCCGTCGCAGGCGCTCGAACACATGCGGGACCGGCTCGACCATGATCCCCCTCCAGGGCTCGGAGAGGATGTATGGCCGCAGGGGGTCGCCCTGATCGCCGTCGTTGGCGCCGATCTCGACGAAGAACGCCTCCGGATAGGCGGCGGCGAAGGCGCGCAGCAGGTTGCGGCCCGCCAGGCGGCGCCCGAACCTCCACCGCACCAAGGCGCGCCATCGCTCCCGCGCTCCGAGATAGGGGCGGGCGCCGATCCGCGATGCGGCGTCAGCCAGGCTCGTGGCCGGCCACCCCCTCGAACCAGCGGCGCAGGTCGTCCTCCGAGACCGCGGGGCCGGCGTCGAGAATCTCCCTCCAGCGCCGCGTGAGGGCATCGTCGGGGCGGGCGTCGACGCACCAGGTATCGAGGCTCTCGTCCATCGTCTCGTAGCCGAGCCCCTCGAGTCGGCCGTTGCACTCGTCGCGCTGGCCCCGGGACAGGTGGCAGTACTCGTAGACGAGCACTCGCGGACGGTGGACGCCGAAGTCGATCTGCCTCAGGATCTCGGCGTCGTAACCCTCGGTGTCGATCACGAGCAGGTCGAGGCGGTCGACCCGGTGCCTGCGGCACAGCGACTCGAAGCTCAGGCACGGGACCTCCATGCGCTCGAGCCGGCGATCCAGTCCGGGGTACGCCGCCGCCGTGCGCAGGACGGCGTCGCGCGAGAACGACCCGAAGGCGTCCGACCAGACCTGGTCCCCCCCGGCGGCGCCGGCCTCGCGGGCCGGGACGAGGTGGTAGAAGGGCAGCCGACCGTCGCGGTCGGCGATCGCGACGTTCTCGAGCGCCACCCGGTCGAGGTCGCCGTAGTTGCGCCGCAGCCGCTCGAAGACATGGGGCACGGGCTCGACCATCACCCCGCTCCAGCGCCGCGAACGGATGAACGGCGCGAGGTGGTCGCCGCGCACGCCATCGTTGGCGCCGATCTCGATGAAGAACGGATCGGGGTAGTCGGCGGCGAAAGCTCGCAAGACGCGGTGCCCGGCGCTTCGGCGCGCCTGCCGGCGAGCGGACGCCCGGCGCCACCGCGCTCGCAGCCCGCCGAGCCGAGACCCGGCGCCGACGGGGCCGGGGCGGCTCACCTGGCCCCGTTCGCGGACCATGCCTCGACCGCCGCCCCGGCCGGCAAAGACGCCGCGCCGACCGCGTGGTGAAGCGCGTGCAGCGCGACCCCGGCCGCCGCCTGGCCAGGCCCCCGACGACGCATCAACAGCGAATAGAAGGAGCGGTTGAGCAGCACCAGGGCGACCGCGGCACCCGCAGCGGCGCCCGGCCGCCGCGCGACCAGCGCGCCGAGGCCGAGCACCGACGCGGCGGCGCTGGCGCGGTGGTGCCACGCAAGGTTGAGGTCGTCGGGCACCTCCCGGCGCTCGATCAGCAGCCGAACCCATGGCACTCCGCGCCGCGCGAAGTCCGTCCGTACCGAGTCGGCGAGCGTCCAGGCCTTGAGGTGCGTGCCCTGGAGCTCGGGATCGAGCCTGATCCGGGCGCCTGACGCCGAGAGCCGCATGCCGAGCTCGATGTCCTCGATCGACGACACGGTGTAGCGCCGCTCGTCGAACCCGCCCACGGCGAGGAAGGCATCCCGGCGCACCGCGCCGACGCCGGCCCAGAAGGTCCGCGCAGCGCCCGCCGACGATTGGTGCACGTGGTGGTGTAAGAGGTTGCGAAAGCCCGATACCGGGCCCGGCGCCTCGGGGGCGTCGTCGTAGGACCCGAACACGGCGACGAGCCCTGGATCGTCCCCAAAAGCGCGACGCAGCCGCGTGAACGCGTCCGGGTGGACGACGATGTCCGCGTCCACGAACGCGACGGCGGCGGCGTCGGTGCGCGCGACCCCGGCGTTGCGCGCCGCGGCGGGGCCGGCTCCCGGCGGCTCGGTGACGACGATGACGTCGTCGGGTGGGTCGTCGGCGCCCCGGATCGCCTCCAGGCAGCGGGCCAGGCTGGCCGGTCGATCGGTGGCGGGCACGACCACCGCGAGCTCGCCGTCTGTCGAGGACGGGGCCATCACGTGGCCGTGCTCGCCGCGACACCTGCCCGCGCGACCACGGCGATGCCGAACCTCCACATGCCGATCGAGAACGAGATCCGCGGGTGACGCCGAATCGACCGCCATGCGCGGATCATCTCCCTCGAGAAGCTGATGTCGTCGAAGACGACGACCCCTGCGTCGCTCATGTGGGGCAGCAGGGCGCCGAGGTAGCCGAGCGTCGCGGCCTCGCCGTGCTCGGCGTCCACGAACGCGAAGTCGACGGGGGGGCTCTCGCTCAGCAGCCGCTGGAGCGTCTCGCCCAGCGGCCCGACCCGCACCTCGACGCGCCCGAGCTCGAGCTCGGCGAACCCCTGCTCGGCGATCATCGCCCATTCCGGCGCTCCCTCGAGCGTCGTCAGGGTCCCCGCCCCGTTGAGCTCGAGGGCGGCGCCCTGATAGCAGCCGGAGAGCCCGAATCCGGTGCCCAGCTCGATGCACGAGCGCGGTGAGAGCTCGCGGACGAGACGCATCAGGAACAGCCCCCAGAGCGGCGACACGCTGACCACCGACGCGGCGCTGGCGATCGACACGGGCCCGTGAAGGACGCTGAAGAGGCCGCTCTCGGGACGCTCGCCGGCGTGGAACTCGGGTCCGGTGACCGCGCTCGTCCGGGCCAGCTCGCGGCGGCGATCCTCGATCCGTCGCAGCCACTCTCGCTCCGCCGGCGGGATCCTGCCCAGCACCGTGGTCCGGGCGGCCGCCGCGATCGGCCGCGTGGCGCGGTCCCGCGACCACGCCAGGCTCGGCAGCGAACTGGCGACGAGCGCGCGAGAGAAGGTCGAGTACCCGGCCTCGGAGTTGTCGGTCGCCTGGGCGGTCACCTTAGGGGCTCAAGGATCGCCGATCGGCCGGGCGGCGGTCCCGCCACGGGGTCAGCGCCGCAGCGGCCTCACCGGCATCGAGAAGAAGTCGATCGTGATGCGGTCATCCGACGAGCTCCCGCTTAGCAGGAAGGTCACGTTGTTCGCGTTCGGCGCGAGCGCGAACGGACCCGGGTAGTCGACCCGCGCGGGCGCTCGCAACAGCAGGCCGTCGGCGGCGGTTCCGGAGGTCAGCGTGTAGCTCGGGCCGCCGTCGAAGCTGACCTGCCGCGGTCGCGCCCGGTAAAGCAACGTCACCAGGCGCTCGAGACCCGACGCCTCGAGCCCACGCACGCGAGCGAACACCACCTCGTCGCGGCCCGCGGAGGGCACCGGTATCGGCTCGCCGTATCGAGCCTCCGCGCCGCCGATCGCCTCGGGCTCGCCGCAGCGGTCGCCGACGCGCCCCAAAACCTCCCAGTCATCGGTCGTCCGCAGCGGGGCGAAGTGACACAGCATCGCCAACATCGCCGCCGGCGACTCGAACGCGGGGAAGCGACCGAGAGGGTTGCCCGGCCGGCGCAGGATCCTCTCGGGCCCGTCAGCCGCGGCGACCACCTCGGCGTTGCGCTCGTCGAGGTCTTCGGTCCAGGCGACGTAGGACTGAAAGACGGGCAGCGGGCGCCAATCGAGCTGGTATGCCCACACCGCCGCGGCCTCGGAGGGATCCACGTGCACGCTGTGGTCCTCGAGCATCGCCAGCATCCGGTCATCGAGGTCGTAGGCTGCCATCAGGCTCGCCCGGCTGCTCGTGATGTCGCGCTCGAGCCTACCCGTGTCGGCGAGCGTCGCGACGGTCGATGCGCCGTTTGAGACGCTCTCGATCGGGTCGGTCATCGGATAGCCGTCCCAGGTGGCGCTGAGCCCTGCGGCGCCGACCGCCGCGATGAGGATCGCGGCGCCGAACCGGATCCGGGGACGCTCCGGGACCGGGAAGGCGAGGCAGATGCCGAGCATCGTCGAGTAGAAGACCGCCATGTGGAACACGTCGTGGGAGACGAAGCCTCCCTTCAGGTCCGCGAAGGCGACGTAGGCGACCAGAGCCAGGATCACGGTCCGCCGGCGCGTCGGATCCCCGCGCGCAGACACCCAGGCGATCGCCACCGCCGCGGCGATGACGAGCGGCGCCAGGAGGTAGTCGTAGTCGCGCGTCGTCCACTCGAGATACGCGCCACTCGAGTAGCCGGAGACGATCTGCGCCGTCGCGCCGACGAAGTCGGGGACGTCGCCGAGGCCCTGGCCGACCGCGAACCAAAGCGCCGCGATCGAGGCGGCGAACGCGGCGGCGAAGGTAACCACGTTTCGGCGCCGGTCCCCTTCGAGCGCGATCACGGTGACGGTCAGGAGGGTGAGAACGATGACGCCGGTGTTCAGCTTCGCGAGCAGCTCGATCGCGGCGAACGGGCCACCGCCAAGGACCACCAAACGGCGAGACCACGAAGGCGGCCGGTCGCCGAGCGCGGCGATGCACCAGATGAAGGCGAGGACGACCACAGCCCCGTCGTCCCTGATCGCCGCGGCCGAGACGTCACCGCGAAGCAGCAGCGCGGCGCCGAGGGCGAGCGGGATCGCGACCAGCAGCGGGAAGCTGCGCCGCGCCGCCCACACGAGGCTGACGCACAGCGCGAGATGCAGCGCGATTCCGTACAGCGCGGCGAGGCGGGCCGGCCAGACATAGAACACGAGATAGGTCTTCAGGAAGGCGAGCGGCCCGTAGGTGAAATCGAGATCGGGCCCGAAGTTCAGCCCCTGCGCGGCGGCGAGGTTGAGACCGGCGTGCATCGAGATGTCGACGCTGTACGGGGTCGGCGCCGCGCCGCCGCCCCCCCACGTCGCGACGAAGACGAGCGCCCCGAGAGCCCATGTCGAGGTGATCGCCGCGCGAGCACCGGTGAGGACGTGCGAACGGGGCGCCCGCAGGAGAGGCAGCGCGGAACGCTTGGCTTCCATCGCGTGCGCTGAACCTTAGTGCCGCCGTCGTAAGCATCGTCCCCCCCGCCTCGCTTTGCGTCGCCTCCCGGCTCCTATGCTTCCCCGATGCCGAGCAGCCCGGCGCGCGACGCAGCCAAGACACCCTCGCCCCTCCCCGCCGCGCCCGACCGGGCCGAGCGCTGCGAGTGGTGCGGGCTGGACTTCGACGGCGCGGCGGTGCGGCTCGAGGGCAGGGCGAGATGCGGGCGCTGCGGCGCGGCGACCACCGATCCCGTCCCGTCCGAGGACGATCTCGAGCGCGCCTACGCCGACTGGTACCGGCCGTCGGGAGGCCGCTTCGTGGGGCCCGGGGACGCGGTGCTGCGCCGCTCGCGCGGCCGCCTGGCGAGGCGCCTCGACCGGATCGCCCCTCCGGGCCCGATCCTCGACGTGGGCGCCGGGGACGGGGCGCTGCTGGACGCGCTCAAGGCGCGAGGGAGAGACGCCACCGGACTCGAGCGAACCGCGACTCGCCCGGACGTGCGCGCGATCGACCTCGCCGACGTCGAGGGAAGGTGGGCGGCGGTGGTCTTCTGGCACGCGCTCGAGCACCTCAGGGACGCCGGTCGCGCCGTCGACCGCGCCGCGGCGATCCTCGCCCCCGACGGGCTGCTGGTGATCGCGATGCCGAACGCGAGCAGCCTCCAGGCGACGGTGTTCGGCGACCGCTGGTTCGCACTCGACCTGCCGCGCCATATCGTCCACGTGCCGGCGCCCGCCGTGGTGGCCCGGCTGCGCGATCTGGATCTGCGAGTCGAGCGCACCAGTCACCTGCGCGGCGGGCACGCGGTGTTCGGCTGGCTCTACGGGCTGGTCGGGTCGCTTCCCGGGCGCCTCGACCTCTACGACGCGATCCGCCGTCCCGAGGCCCGCCGGCGCCCGCTGTCGCGGGGACGGCGGTGGACGGCCCTCGCGGCGGCGGCGCTCCTGCTTCCGGTCGCCGCGGCGTGCGCGGTGGTCGAGGCGGCGCTCGGCCGCGGGGGCAGCACCTACATCGAGGCGCGACGTGTCTGAGGGCGCCGGGGCCAAGGTCGCGGTTGTGATGCCGGCGCTGAACGCGGCGCGAACGATCTCATCGGCGGTGGAGGCGATCCCCCGGGACTGGGTCGACGACGTGATCGTCGTCGACGACGGCTCGACCGACGAGACCCTCGGGGTCGCTCGCACGCTCGACGTCACGGTGATCTGGCATCCCCACAACGTCGGCTACGGCGGCAACCAGAAGACCTGCTACCTGCACGCGCTGCAGGGCGAGGCCGAGGTGGTGGTGATGCTGCACCCCGACGGCCAGTACGAGCCTTCGCTGATCCCGGAGCTGGTCCGCCCGATCGTCGCCGGGGAGGCCGATCTCGTGCTCGGCTCGCGGATGCGCGAGCGCGGCGCGGCGCGCGCCGGCGGCATGCCGCTCTACAAGATCGCGGCCAACCGCCTGCTGACCGGGATCGAGAACCGGGTGATGCGCACCCGGCTCACGGACCTGCACACCGGTTACCGCGCCTACTCGCGCGACCTGCTGCTCAGCGTCCCGTTCCTGCGCAACGCGCTCGACTTCAGCTTCGACTCCGAGATGCTGCTCCAGGCGGCGCACCTCGGGTTCCGGATCGCCGAGGTCCCGGCGCGCTCGCGCTACTTCCGCGATGCGTCGTCGATCACGATCGGCCCCGCGACGGTCTACGGCGTCAAGACGCTGCTCGCCGCGTCGAGGCTGGTGATGCACCGGCGCGGGATCGTGCGCTCGCGAAAGTTCGCGAAGTGATCCCTATGGCGGTGTCTGGACGAAGACCCGCGGCGTGAGGTACTCGACCGGACGCTGGATCGCAGTGGGCCGCGGCGCCTCGTAGACGCGGTAGTCGAACAGCCGCGTCGAGCCCGTTCGCGTGAGCTCGAACTCGGGTGGGACCTCGAAGCGCGGCGGCGGCTGCAGGTCGACGCCCCCGCAGCTCGACAGCCACCAGCAGGTCCCGACGGCATAGCTCTCGGTCGGGCGCGGCTCGATGACCACGAGCTCCGAGGCCGAGAGGTCCTCGTCCGTTGCGATGCGAGATCCGTCGAGGTAGAGGACGAGCGGCGAGCTGAAGCTGGTCTGCGAGACGATCAGCCGCTCGGTGCTCGCCGGCCCGAGCTCCGCCGCGAGGTCGGAGTAGTTCGGGCGCTGAGCCTCGGGCGTGGCGGCGGTCCAGATGACCAGCCCCACCCCGACGGCGCAGACTCCGATCGTCAGCACTGTGCCGATGCGGCCCGCCGCTCCCCGCGCGGCGAGCGCCACGCCGAGCACGGCCGCGAGGGGAACCCACAGCTCGAGCAGGTTTCGGGTCACGATGTAGTCGTCCCCCGCGGCCGCGGCGACGAGCAGCATCGCCATCCCGGCGACCAGGATGCTGCCCGCGATCGCTAGCCCCCGCCGGCCCTTCTCGTCGGCCTTGCTTCCCCCGTAAAGCGCGATCAGCGCGACGACCGCCAGGACGATGGCGGGGAGCGCCTGCCACGGGACCTGAAGCCCGACCAGCGAGTGCTCGGGAAGCTGGAGCAGGCGACCCGGGAGGCTGTAGTGGGCGATCCAGTCCCCGCGGCCGCGCTGCGTGGCGATGAGCGGCAGCAGCGCGACTCCGACCGCGCCCACGGCGCCGATCCCGAACGCGGTGTCGATCCGCGAGCCGGGCTTGCGCAGCAGCAGCCATGCCGCCTCCGGGAGGATCAGGGCAAGCGAGAAGTAGTGCGTGCAGAGGGCCAGCGCCGAGGCCAGCGCCCAGCCCCACAGCCAGCGCTGGCCGCGGTCGTCGAGCGCCCTGACGAAGCACAGGAAGGAAAGCGCCGACAGGAAGACCAGCAGCGAGTAGTTCCTGGTCTCCTGCGAGTACCAGATCAGCAGCGGGTTGGTGGCGGCGAGGCTTGCGGCAACCAGCCCCGCCCGGCGCGTGTAGAGCGCCTTCGTCGCTGCGTAGAGCACGGGGATCGCCGCGATCCCCGCCACCGCCGACAGCGAGCGAATGCCGACCTCGCTGTCCCCGAACACCCTCTCCCAGGCGCCGGCGATCACGTAGTACAGGGCCGGGTTAGACTCGCCCAGCTGGACCGCCTTGAGAAGATCAAGCGGGCCCTGGGCGATCACGATGAGGGTCGCGTGCTCGTCGAGCCAGAAGTCCTGCGTCCCGAGCGTGGCGAACCTGATTACGGCCCCGAGGCAGACGATCAGGAGCAGAGGGTGACCGCGAACAAGCTTGGCCGCGCGCGCCCGAGGGGATCGCTGGGCGCCCGCCCCGGACGTTTCCACCCCCAGCATCGGGTTGGCAGTGTAGTGGCGCCATGGCGTCGCTGATCGACCACGCGCTGCTCGCGCTCGCGGTGCTCGCGCTCGGCGCCGCCGGGCTGCGGGCGGGCGCGGCGCTCGGCGCCGCCGGCCTGCTGAGGGTGCTCGCGGCGACGCCGATCGCCGCCACCGCGGCGGCGCTGTGCGCGCTGGCGCTCGGCCTCGTCGACCTCGGCTCGGACCCCGTCGCGCTGACCCTCGCGGCGGGCGGCATCTGGCTCGCTGCCAAGCAATCGCTGCCACGTCCCGAGCGCCCGGCATCGGCCGAGCTCGCCGAGGAGTGGGCGGCGCTGCCGGCCGCGATGAGGGTGACGGCGGGAGCCTGCGCCGGGGCGCTGGTCGCGCTCGCGGCGTGGATGCTGCACAACCCGGCCCTGGTCGGCGACGGCCTCTCCTACCACGTCCCGATCGTCGTCACCTGGGCGAGCGCGGGCGACCCCCCGGCGATGCACCCCGTCACGACGGACGTCCCGCTCGAGGCCTACCCGCTGACGACCGAGCTTCTTGCCGCGTGGGCAACCGGGATCGCCCACAGCTTCGTAGCGGTGTCGCTGTCGAATCCCGCGATGCTGGCACTGCTGGTTGTGGCCGGCTGGTCGGGGATGAGGGGCATCGGTGTGCCGAGGCCCGCCGCGCTGCTCGCGATCTCGGCGCTCGCCACGAGCCCGCTGGTGATCGATCAGCTCAACACGTTCACCACGGACGTCCCCGCGCTCGCATGGCTGGTCTGCTGCGCGGCGCTGTGCGCCGGCTCGCGGCAGGCTCCCCGGCTGCTCGTGCCAGCCGTGCTCGCCGCCGGCCTCGCGGTCGGCACCAAGACGACCGCCCTGCCGCTGGCCGCCGTGTGCGTCATCGCGGCGGCCGTCACCGTCCGGGGGCGGATCCGTCCGGTGGCCGCTCCCCTCACGGTTGCCCTGGTCGCGGCGGGAGTCGTCGGCGGCTTGTGGTACGCGCGCAACCTCGTCCTGCACGGCTCACCGCTCTGGCCATTCACGGCAACCCCGTGGGGAGACCCGATCCCCGCCCTGTTCGATCTCAGCGACGACCGCCTGCTGCTCGACCCGGGCTCCGCGCAGGGTCGCTTCGACGATTACGGCCGCGCCCTGTACGGCGACCTCGTCCTGCTCGCGGGCGCACTGCTCGCTCCGCTGCTGGCACGCTCGCGGCGCGCGTTAGCGGCGTCGGCCGCGACCGGCTTCGCGCTGCTGACCTGGGTCAGCGCCCCCTACACCGCGTTCCCCTCGAGCCCCGTCTTCGACGCCCTCCAGGGCGGCGCGGTCCGCTACCTGCTTCCGGGGATCGCGGCCGCGGCGCTCGCGCTCGCGCTCGCGGCGTCCGAGCGTGGACCGATCCGCCCGCTCGCGCTGGCATCGCTTGCGATCGCCGTGGCGGCGAACCTGATCGGTGACGCGAAGCTCGGGTTCGTGGGCGACTACGAGCAGGTCACCGCACTGGGGGTCGATCCGATGCTCCCGTCGGTGGCGGTTCCCCTCGCGGGCGCGGCTGCCGGCGCCGCGACCACCCTCGCGCTCGCCGCCGCGCGATCGATCCGGCCGCCGCGATGGGCGACGCCCGCGCGGCTCACGACGCTGGGGCTGGTCGCCGTCCCGCTCGCCGCCGCGGCGCTGCTGGCGCTTGCCGCCTCGGGGTACGTGCAGCGCTCAACCGCCCTGGCGTCGAGCCCGCCGGGCGCCGCGTGGCTGGTTCGGCAGCCGGGTTATGCGGACGGCGACGAGCCGGTGGCTGTGGGAGGCCGGGTCATCGGGACCCTGGCCGGTGATCGCCTGCGCCACGACCTCACCCTGATCCCGCCGCACTCGGACTGCGCGTGGCTGCGGGATGCCGGTCGCGAGGGGTGGATCGTGCTCAGGATCACCCCGCTGCCGGCCGCGCCGGATCCCGAGCTCGAGGAGTTCTCCGAGCACTCGCGCGAGGTGAGGGAGGCCGAGCTGGAGGCGGCCCGATGCCTGGCGGACCGCGAGCCTTCCTATCGCGACGCCGAGCTGCGCATCTACGCCCCCGAGCCGTCGGGCGCGCCTTGAGACCCTCGCGCGTGAGGGTCACCGGGGAGCGCGTCACAACCTCGGCGGGGGCGTTCAACCCGACCTGGCAGCGTCACGTCGCGGCCTACGCGCTGTGCGCCGACCTCCTGCCGGCAGGCCGGACGCTCGACCTCGGCTGCGGGGTGGGCCACAGCTACGCGCTGCTCGCCCCCCGGACCACGGTGGGGGTGGACATCGATGCCGACGCGCTCTCGTCCCAGGACCGCGAGACCCACGTCGCGGACATGCGCGCGCTCCCTTTCGCGGACGCCAGCTTCGACTCGGTGCTCGCGGTGCAGTCGCTGGAGCACGCACCGGACCCGGATCGGGTCCTCGCCGAGGCGCGTCGGGTCCTGGCCCCCGGGGGCGTCGCGGTGTTCGTCACGCCCAATCGGCTCACCTTCGCGCGGCCCGACGAGATCATCGATCCGTATCACTTTGTCGAGTTCTCGGCCGGGGAGCTGCGCGATCTGTGCCGGCGCCGCTACCCGCGGGTCGAGCTGCTGGGCCTGTTCGGCTCGGCGCGCTATCTCGAGCTCGTCGCCGAGGAGCGCCGCAAGCTGGAGCGACTGCTGCGCCGCGATCCGCTGAAGCTGCGCCGCCTCGTCCCGCGGGCCCTGCGCCAGCGCCTCTACGACAGCAGGTTGAGCCGCGAGCGGGCGTCGGACGACCTTCGTGCCGCGGCGATCGGCCCCGCGGACTTCCGGCTCGCGGATTCGGGCCTCCACGAGGCTCTCGACCTCGTCGCGATCTGCCGCACGTATCCTTTTCACGATGGCTAGCCGCGCCGGGCAGGCGGCAAGAGGGGACGCCGCAGTCCCACGAAGCAAGGACGGCCGCCCGCAGGGCGCGGGCGGCGACGAGCACCGCTTCATCGCCCCGAGCGTCGGCCCCGACGACCCTCGCCGCTTCACCGACTCCGGGATCGAGGTCCAGCGGCTCTACGAGGAGCAGGACGTCGCCCCGGGCCTGCCGGAGCGGCTCGGAGAGCCGGGCTCCTACCCGTTCTCACGCGGCATTCACGAGGGCATGTACCGCGACCGGCTGTGGACGATGCGCCAGTACGCGGGCTTCGCCAGCCCCGAGGACACCAACGAGCGCTACCGCTATCTGATCGAGCACGGCTCGACCGGCCTCTCGATGGCGTTCGACCTGCCGACGCAGCTCGGCCGCGACTCCGATGATCCGCTGTGTCGCGGCGAGGTCGGGCGCACCGGGGTCCCGATCGACACGATCGAGGACATGCGGATCTGCTTCGACCAGATCCCGCTCGACCAGGTCTCGACCTCGATGACGATCAACGCGCCGGCGGCGATCCTGCTGCTGCTCTACCAGCTCGTCGGCGAGGAGCAGGACGTGCCGTCCGACCAGCTGCGCGGCACGGTCCAGAACGACGTGCTCAAGGAGTACGTGGCGCGCGGCAACTACATCTATCCGCCCGAGGCCACGATGCGCCTGACCACCGACATCTTCGCCTACTGCCGCGAGCACGTCCCGAAGTGGAACACGATCTCGATCTCCGGCTACCACATCCGCGAGAAGGGCTGCTCCGCGGTCCAGGAGGTCGCGTTCACGCTCTCCAACGCGATCGCCTACGTGCAGGCCGCCAGCGACGCCGGGCTGGAGGTCGACGAGATCGGCCCCCGGCTGGCGTTCTTCTTCAACTGCCACAACAACGTCTTCCAGGAGATCGCGAAGTTCCGCGCCGTGCGCCGCATGTGGGCCAAGATCATGCGCGAGCGCTTCGGCTCGACCGACGAGCACTCACAGAAGATCCGCTTCCACACCCAGACGGGCGGCGTCACGCTCCAGGCCCAACAGCCCGAGGTCAACATCATCCGCGTCGCGCTGCAGGGCTTCGCCGCGGTCTGCGGCGGCACGCAGTCGCTGCACACCAACGGCTTCGACGAGGCGCTCGCCCTGCCCACGGAGCGCTCGGCGCGGATCGCGCTGCGCACCCAGCAGGTGATCGCGCACGAGTCGGGCGCCGCCGACACGGTCGACCCGTTCGCCGGCTCGTACTTCATCGAGTCGCTGACCGACGAGATCGAGGCGCGCTCCTGGGAGCTGATCGATCGCGTCGAGCAGCTCGGCGGATCGGTCGAGGCGCTGGACTTCATCCAGCGCGAGATCGAGCAGTCGGCGCTCTCCTACCACGAGCGCTACTCCACCGGCCAGGACATCGTCGTGGGCGTCAACAAGTACGTCACCGACACCGTCGACGACGTCGACATCCTCAGGGTCGATCCGGAGGCCGAGCGCCGGCAGCTCGACCGCCTGGCCGCGTTCAAGGAAAACCGTGACAGCGAGGCGGTCGAGCAGCGCCTCGAGGCGCTGCGCGGGGTCGCTCGCGGCGACGGCAACCTGCTGTTCCCGATCAAGGACGCGCTGCGCGACGGCGGCTCGATCGGCGAGGTCTGCAACGCGATGCGGGACGTGTTCGGCGAATATCAAGGCGGAGCATTCTTCTAATCGGCAGGAGTCCGGTGCGGGGGGCAGAAGGGGCCAGTCGAGATGCCGCAAGCCGAGCGCACCCTGGTCAAGTCGCCTCCCGAGCTGTGGGAGCTCGTCGACGATGCCGAGCTGATGCAGCGCTGGGCCGCCGAGCTGCTGGGCGAACCGCAGGTGGCGATCGAGGTCACCAAGCGCACCGAGGGCGAGCGGCTCGCGTGGCGCCCCGTGCGCGACGGCGCCGCTGGGATCGAGCTCTCGCTCGCCGAGAAGGGCTGGGGCACGAACGTCGTCATCGAGGCACGGCTCCGCGACGGCGCGTCGCCCGCCGACAACGCGCTGGAGCAACTGCTCGATGAGCTCTCCGCCCCACAGCGGCGGCCCTTCGCCCGCGGCTGAGCCCGCCCACGGGTCCGGCGGCGGGACCCTCAGCGAGGCCGCCGAGACGAGGCTGCGCGGCGAGCCGCTTCTCGACGGCCTCGAGCAGCACATCCCCGGGGCGCGCGAGCACGCCGACGCGACGGCCGCCTACGCGTTCGCGGTCGCTGTCGAGATCGGGCTCGATCGCGAGGAATGCGAGCTGATCCGCGAGACGGCGCGCCTGCACGAGGTCGGCAAGCTCTACCTGCCGGCGTGGCTGCTCGCCGAGCCCCGCGGGCAGCTGTCGGCCAGCGAGCGCGAGCAGCTCGAGTCGCACGAGTCGCTCGGCCAGAAGGTAGCGCTCGGGGCGGGGATCCCCGAGCAGGCATCGGCCTGGATCCTCCACGCGGCCGAGCACTTCGACGGCACGGGCCCGGGCGGCCTCGCGGGAGAGGGGATTCCGCTCGCGGCGCGGATCATCCGCGTGTCGTGCGCGTACGAGACGCTGCTGCACGAGCAGCCGGCCGGCGCGCCCGACGAGCCCCGGCACGCGGCGCTGGCGTGGCTGCGCGCCGCGGGCGGCGCCGAGCTGGACCCGGCGCTGGTCGAGGCGCTGGCGCGGGTCGTCCAGCGCGCGGC
>WNFU01001329.1_pt1 | contig 46249 bp, 42 predicted proteins | sample 5400121 | NCBI WGS metagenome assembly WNFU01 (sample SAMN13153360, study PRJNA577476) | soil metagenome | isolation source: 100 cm soil or saprolite under grassland replicate 1 | place: USA:California | collected 2016-06-15 | reverse complement strand
TCGTGCATGGTCGGCGACCTCCGTATGTGGCTCTACCGGGCCACCCCCGGCAACCCACGACAGATGCGTAGGCGCCGACCACTCTCTGCCGACGATCGGACGCCGCGCCCCGCGGGGCTACGGCTCCATCCTGTCTAAGCGGCTCGCTCGGGGCCTCGTCGTCGTCCTCACCGGGGCTGACGCCTGCACAGGCGGAGAAGCGCAGCAAGGGCTACCTCCTCCCGCACCCCGACGCCTACCTGAAGGCGAAGCAGGTCCCGCCGGGCCAGGCCAAGAAAGCTCAGAAATCAGCCTCCGCCCGCCCGAAGGTGGCCTGGCAGGGCCTCAGCGATTCGACAGTGACCCCACCGGACTCGACCGGTGCGATCGGGACGACCCGCTACGTCGAGCTCGTCAACCTCAAGTACGCGATCTACAACCGCACGGGCAGCCTGCTCGCGAGCGGCGGTCTCGACACGCTCACAGGCGACTCCATCGACGGCCTGAGCGACCCCCAGGTGATCTGGGATCCGGGCACGAGCCGCTTCTACTATGCGGTGCTCGACTATCTGAGCGACAACTTGCAGGTCGGATTCTCGAAGACCGACTCGCCGTCGAGCGCCTCCGACTTCTGCAAGTACGACGTGGACTTCGGCTACGGGTCGGACCTTCCCGACTATCCCAAGCTCGGCGACACGGCCGACTTCCTGCTCATCGGCTCCAACGTGTTCGGCGGGGGCCTTTTCTTCGATCGCTCGGACGTAGCGTGGCTCGGAAAGCCGGCCGCCGGGACGATCACGACGTGCCCCTCCGCGCTTTCCTCCGGCTGGCCGCTGCTCACCGGCGTCAAGCAGGACCTGCGCAACGCGGATAACTCACAGGCCGACACGCCGGTTCCGGCGAACCAGACCGACGGATCGAGCACCGGCTGGGTCGTCTCCGCCTACGACGGCGGCAACAAGCTCAACGTCTTCCAGGTGACGAAGAACGTGAACGGCACCGCCAACATCGCGGGCACGGGCACCGCCATCTCGGTTTCCAGCTTCGCCCCGCCGCCGAGCGCTGTCCAGAGGGGGACCTCCGAGGAGCTCGACACGCTGGACGCCCGGCTGACGCAGGCCGTCTCCGCCGTCGATCCGGCCCATGGAACCAGCGTCGCGATCTGGACGCAGCACACGGTCTCCGGCGGTGCGGGCAGCCAGGTGCGCTGGTACGAGATCAACCCGTCCGGGGCCAGCATCTTCCAGTCGGGGACGGTGTCGAGCGGCTCGCTGTACGTCTTCAACGGAGCGATCTCGCCGGACCGCGTCGTCAACGGCGCAACGACCGCCTTCGGCAGCAACATGGCGCTCGGCTTCAACACCTCCTCTTCGAGCGCGTACTCGGCGATCCAGATGGTGACCAAGATCGGCGCGGGCGCTCAGTCGAGCTTCCAGCTCGTCAAGCAGTCGACCGGGCCGAACATCGACTTCTCCTGTAACTCGTTCTTCGGAGAGGCTGCCGCTGGGGCGACTACGCCGGTGCCACTCCCGATCCGGCCGCCAGCGCGTCGAGCACGGGGGGCCAGGTCTGGTTCTCCAACCAGTTCAACAAGTCCGGCTCGAACTCCATCGACGTCGACTGGCAGACGTGGAACTGGTCGACCGCGCTGGGAGCGGGCGGCGGAGGAGGCCTGCCCACGATCACGAGCTTCAATCCCACGAGCGGCCCGATCGGCTCCCATGACGATCACGGGCACCAACTTCACGAACGTGACCGCGGTCGCCCTCGTCAAGGGAACATTCTCGAAGGCTGCGAACTTCACGGTCAACTCACCGACGCAGATCACGGCAACGGTGCCGGGCGGGTTTCCGACTGGATTGACCGCGAACTGGAGGGTGACGACGTCGGCCGGCAGCGCCACGAGTGCCGCGCAATTCACGATCACATCGGGCGGAGGCGGAGGCGGCGGCGCTCCGACGATCTCCGGCTTCAACCCCACGAGCGGCCCGCCCGGTTCCCAGGTGGTCATCGCGGGCACGAACTTCACCAACGTGACCGCGGTTCAGATGACGACCTCGTTCGGGAGCTTCAAGGTGCCCTACACCGTCAACTCCCCGACTCAGATCACCGCGACCGTGCCGTCCAGTGCCCCCCATGGGATAACCGCGCGCTGGAAGGTCACGACCATGGCCGGCAGCGTGACGAGCGCGGGAACTTTCACCGTCACCTAGGGCTAGGCTCTCCGGGGTCCGTGACCGCGGAGACCCCTTACGACCAGATCGCGCGGCTCTACGACCCGTGGAGCCGCAGCGTCACCGAGGACGTTGCGTTCTACGTAGAGGAGGCGCGCACGGCCGCGCCGGGGCCGATCGTGGAGCTGGGCGTCGGAACGGGGCGCATCGCGGTTCCGATCGCGGCCCAGGGAATCCGCGTGATCGGGGTGGACTCGTCGGCCGGAATGCTGGAGGTGTGCCGCGAGCGCGCAGTGCTCGCGGGGGTTGGCGAGCTCGTCGACCTGCGCCGGGGTGACATGCGACAGCCGCCCGTGAGCGAGCAGGTGGCGCTCGTCATCTGCCCGTTTCGATCCTTGCTCCATCTCCACTCGGACCGAGCCCGCCTAGAGGCCCTCGGCGCCGTGTACGCACGTCTGGTTCCCGGCGGCCGTCTCATCTTCGACGTCTTCACGCCGAGCGCCGCGGACATCGCCGAGACGGACGGGCGCTGGCTGGAGCGGGAGCCCGAGATCTTCGAGCGGGCGGACTGGGACGCTCGCCGGCGAACGCTGACGCTCTCTCTACGGGGCCCGGCCGGCCAGGCGACGATGATGCTGGCTTGGCTCTCTCCCGCCGAGTGGCGCGGGCTGCTCGAGCGAGCCGGATTCCGGGTCGAGCGGTGCTACGGCTGGTTCGATCGAACCCCCTACGCGGGCGCCGAGGATTCGATTTGGATCGCCCGCCGGGCTGACGTAGGCTAGAGCCATGAGCTGGGTCGTCGTCGTGATCGTGGTCGCGGTCGTCGTGTTCTTCCTCTTCGTGCTCGTGGCCCTGTACAACCGCCTCGTCCGGCTGCGGAACAGGTCGGAGAATGCGTGGGCCCAGGTGGACGTCCAGCTCCGTCGCCGCTACGACCTCGTGCCGAATCTCGTCGAGGCGGTGAAGGGCTACGCGGCGCATGAGCGCGGAGTGTTCGAGGAGGTGACCAAGGCGAGGACGGCAGCCCAGCAGGCTCAGGGAGTCGAGCACCAGGCCGAGGCGGAGAACGCGCTCACCGCGGCGATCGGCCGGCTGTTCGCGGTCGCCGAGGCGTACCCGCAGCTCCGGGCGACGGAGAACTTCCAGCAGCTCCAGGCGCAGCTCTCGGACATCGAGCAGAATCTCGCGATCGCGCGCCAGGTCTACAACGACACCGTGCTCTCGTACGACAACGCGCTCGAGACGGTGCCGACGAGCGTCATCGCCGGCATCTTCAGCTTCCGGCCTCGCGCGTACTTCGAGGTCGAAGGCGCCGCGCGCGAAGCTCCGCAGGTGCAGTTCTCCTGAGACGAAGCCTCGCGCTCCTCGCCGCCCTCTCCGCGCTCGTCGCCTGGCCGGGGGTCGCGCAGGCCAAGGACTACTCACTGCCGCAGGCGAACGTCGCCGTGCGCATCGTGCCGGACGGCTCGCTGCTTGTCCGCGAGCGGATCACGTTCGACTTCTTCGGGCCCTTCGGGGGCGCCTACCGCGACATCCCGCTACGCAGGAACGAGACGGTCGACCGCGTGCGCGTGAGCGAGGACGGCCGGGCCTACGCGCCCGGCGGGAACACGAAGCTCGGTAGCACCGACCGGCCCGACACGTACGGCGTCGAGACGACGCGCAAGCGCGTGCGGATCGTCTGGCACTACCAGGCGAGGACCGAGCAGCGGACGTTCACCGTCTCCTACCGGTTCCGCGGCCTGGCCGTCGCGTACGACGACGTCGTGGACGTCAACCTCAAGGTCTGGGGCGACCAGTGGCCCGTCGCCCTCGCGCAGCTGAACGCGTCCATGTCCTTGCCACGCCCCGCGGCGCTGACCTCGTCCTACCGGGTCTACGGCCACCCGGCCTGGGTGCACGGGCTCGTCGAGCGCCACCCGCGCGTCGCTCTGCTCCGGGCCGTGGGCATTCAGAGCGGCCAGTTCGTGGAGCTGCGCGTGGTCTTCCCGCGCCGGCTGATCTCGTCGACTGCCGGTGCACAGGTGCGGCACGGCAAGGGGCTCGCGAAGGTCGCCGCCGAAGAGCGCGCCGACCAGGCCGCCTACGACCGCGACCGGCGGCGCATCGCCGATGCGACCCACCACATCGGCCGCACGCTCCTCTACCTGCTCCTGATTGGCCTCGGGCCGTCTCTCGCCCTGGTCGCCGCGACCTGGCTCTTCTTCGGACGTGAGCGGCGTACGCCGTACGACCGTGAGTACGAGCAGGCGCCCCCGTCCGACACCGAGCCTGCGCTCGTGCCTCCGCTGCTGCGCCAGGACGAGACGCCCGGCTCGCTCGAGTTCACTGCAACCCTCTTCGACCTCATCCGTCGAGGGCGGTACACAGCGAAGCCGGTCACGACCGAGCGCAGTGTCTGGGGCGGCCTCCGGCGCGAGCAGGTGGCGGACCTCGAGCTCACCCAGGGCGACGCCTCGCAGAAGCTGGTCGCCTTCGAGGAGCCTGTCATTGCCGTCTTCGACAGCGCCCTCGTCGAGGGTCCCGAGCGGCTCTCCCGCATGCGCGAGCGCATCGAGTCCGATCGCACGGCGAACAGTGAGCGCTTCGGACACTTCAAGAAACACGTCCAGACCGCGATCCGTGGCCGGCGCTGGTACGTCGGCCGTGGCTCCTACGTGCTGGGCGCCGGCATCGCGGTGCTCGGCGTCGCCGCGCTGATCCTGTTCTGGGTCGCCATCGCCGGCTGGCGCTCGGCGGCCCCGCGCTGGGAAGATGTCGTCCTGGTGGCGTTGGGGGGCTGCATGGTCTCGAACGCCGCCGTCCTCCTCGCCGCGGCGACCCGGGTCCGCCTGTGGCGGCGGCGCTCGCGCAAGGGCGAGGAGGAGGCGCAGCGCTGGGAGGCCTTCCGCCGCTACCTGACGGACTTCCCTCGCCTACAGGAGGCGCCTCCGGCAACGATCGAGCTCTGGGAGCGTTTTCTCGTCTACGGCATCGCTTTCGGGATCGCCGAGCGCGTGCTCCAGGCGGCCCACCTGCAGATGCCGCAAGAGCTGTACCAGCAGAGCACGATCTACTGGATCAGCCCAAACGGTGACTTGGGCGCGGGGGCGAGCTCGCTCGGCATCGGCGACCTCTCGGCGGGATTCGGCTCGGCGCTCTCGCCGCCCTCGAGCGGGTCCGGTGGAGGCTTCTCGGGAGGCGGGGGCGGCGGCGGGGGCGGCGGCGGGGGCGGCGGCGCGTGGTAGCGGCGGGGCCGGCGGCGCCTGGTAGCGGCGGGCCCGGCGGCGCCCGGTAGGCGGCGGATTGGCTTCCCCTCCCGGCCGTCTCCAACGAACCGGTCTCGGCGAGCCAATCGGCAGCGGCCTTCGGGCACACCTCGTCACGATCCTGCGCGTCGCAACCGTCCCACTTCGCCCCGGGGACAGTCACAGTGACTGTCCCTGTGACTGTCACTTGTGGTGTCGCTAACGGACGTGGCGCCGCGACCACTCGTACAGGGCGATGGCGCCCGCGGCCGCGACGTTCAACGACTCGGCCGCCTCGGCGATCGGGATCGACACCGCCGCTTCGCACCCTCCCAGGACGTCCGGCGGCACTCCCTCCCGCTCCGCTCCGAGCACGAAGGTGGCACGTTCAGGCAACTGCGCCTCGGCGAGCGGCACGCCGCCGTGGGCGACAAGCCCGATCCTCGGACCAGGTGCTTCCTCGAAGTCGAGCAGCGAAACCCGGAATACCGCCCCCGCCGAGCCGCGCAGCGCCCTCGGCGACGTCGGATCCGCGCACCCACGGGAAAGAGCGATGAATGCGCCGAAGGCATCGGCGCAGCGGATCAGCGTGCCAACGTTTCCCGGATCCGCCACCCGCCAGAGCGCCAGTCCGAGCGGCGACGTCGTACTCGGCTCGGCGCGCGGGAGGTCCGCAGTCCGGAAGACGGCGACCACGCGCGGCGGGTGCGGGAGCCCGGAGACCGTTGCGAGCAACCTGGCTTCGACGTCCTCCTCGGCCCGCAGCAGGTCGACAGGCTCGAGGCCCGCGGCCAGGCCGGCCTCGACGAGATCCTCGCCCTCCACGACGAAAAGCCCCAGCTTCCGCCGCTGCCGGCCGGACTCGAGCTTGCGCACGAGCTTCAGGCGCGGGTTGGCGGCAGAGGTGATCAGAGGATCCACTCCAACCACGCGCCGTGGAAGTCCAGGAACGCGAGGCGCCGCGTCTGGCCACCCGGCCACACCGTCAGCTCGAGCGGCCAGCAATTCTCGACGTCCGGGTCGAACGTGCTGGTGAGAAACGCAAGAGCGCCATGCCTGCCCGCAGTCTCGATCTCCCCGTAGAGCTCGGCCCGACGCTCCTCCGCGACGTACCCGAGGGACGCCGTCTGGAAGACGACGGTGATCGCGGCCTCGTCCCGCTGCTCCAGCAAATCCGGAAGCAGCTCGACGTAATCGCCGGCGATCAGCTCAGGCGGGTCGTCCCGTAGCGTTTCGATCGCCTGCCGCAGCCGCTCGAGCCGCTCGATCTGGTCCGCCCAGACGAAGCATTCGAGCAGTCGTGCGCCCTGCTCGGTGGTCACGTCGATGGGATCCAGGTCGATGCCGCGGCGCCGACGAACCTCCGGCCTGATGTCCAACAGCTCCGGCGGAAAGGCTCGGCGCACCTCTCCCTCGAGCTCGAGACGAGCGTCCTCCGGGCCCCACGAAGCCCCGTCGTAGCGGTACCGGTACCGCTCCCAGACCAGGTTGAGCCCGGCGCTCGGACCGAGCTCGATCAGGTCGAGCAGGCGACCAGTCTCCGAGGCGAGCAGCAAGAAGGCCGGCAGGAGGCCCCACGACCTGCTCACCTCGTTCGTTTGCACGCCTTGCTCGCTCACGAACCGGCGAATCCACTCCGCCCGCTCGGCCAGCACCGCCGGAACGTCGGTCCAGGGATCCACACCCTCCGAAAGCGCCAGGTAGTGCAGCGCGCCGAGCAGGCGCAGGGGCAGATCCCGGCGCAGATCCGGGGCGATCGCGGCCACGAGCGGCTCGCGGGCGAGCTGGCGGCACAGCCGCGCGTAGAGCGGTGAGCGGCCGTCGCAGTACGCGGCCTGGCGGAGGAAGACCTCGGCGTGCTCAGTCAGCTCTTGGCCAGGGCGGACTTGGCCTGGTCGGCGACCAGCTTGAACGCGTCCGGGTCGCTCACCGCGAGATCGGCGAGAACCTTGCGGTCGAGCTCGATCCCCGCCTTGCGGCAACCGGCGACGAACTGGTTGTACGAGAGGCCCTCACGCCGGGCCGCCGCGTTGATGCGGATGATCCAGAGGCGGCGGAACGTCCGCTTCTTGACCTTCCGGTCGCGGTACGCGTAGGTGAGCGACTTCTCGAGCTGCTCCTTCGCGCGCTTGTAGCTGGAGTGCTTCTGCCCCCAGTAGCCCTTGGCCTGGCCGAGGGCCTTGCGACGCTTCTTGCGGGCGTGGACGGAGCGCTTGACGCGAGGCATCTCAGCCTCTTCCCAGCAAACGCTTGATGTTCGGCACGTCGCTCTCGGCGACCGCCGCGTCCTTACTGAACTTGCGCTTCTTCCGGGCGGACTTCTTCTCCAGATTGTGGCTCTTCATCGCGTTTCGGCGCAGGAGCTTGCCCGCCCCCGTCACCTTGAAGCGCTTCTTTGCCGCCCTGCTCGTCTTCTGCTTTGGCATCTCTCGCAACTCCGGCTTGTTTCGTTGGGCCCAGCAGCATCACCATGTTGCGTCCGTCGAGGACGGGAGCGGACTCGATCACCCCGATCTCCTTGACGTCCTCGGCGAGCCGCATCAGCAGGTCACGGCCCCGCTCCGGATGGGTCGTCTCGCGCCCCCGGAACATGATCGTGACCTTGACCTTCGCGCGCTGGTTCAGGAAGCGCACGACATGGCCCTTTTTGGTCTCGTAGTCGTGTTTACCGATCTTCGGCCTGAGCTTGATCTCCTTGACGTGGATCTGCGACTGGTGCTTCCTGGCGAGCTTGGCCTTCTGCTGCTGCTCGTACAGGTACTTGCTGTGATCCATCACCCGCGCGACGGGCGGGTCTGCCTCGGCCGCCACCAGGACGAGGTCGAGGTTCTTGGCGAACGCGTGCTCCAGCGCTTCCGAGGTCTGCTTGATCCCGAGCTGGCTCCCGTCGTCGTCGATCAACCTGACTCTGGGCGCTCTGATCGCCTCGTTGATCAGGTTCTGCCTGACCGGCCGGACCGGCTCGACAAACCGTCTCGGCCTCAATTGACTGTCACCAAACCGCTAAATCCTCCCTGGAGAACGACAAGACCGCTGCAAGCAGCGGCCCGGATTCCTCGTCTTGCGACTCGGTTGAACCCCCGCTGAGCTGAGTGCTCGGGAGGTGAGGAACGGTGCCGCCCCTGCTTGCAGAGCTAGAGGGTAGCAAGATCCCGGAACCGAGCAATCAGGGCGTCGAGACTCTCGGCGTACTGCTCGCCGCCGCGCTCGCGCACGGCCACGGCGTCGTCCGACTCCCTGTCGCCGTAGGTGATCACGAACGGCACCTTCTCCATCTCGGCATCACGCACGCGCTTCCCGAGGGTTTCTGAACGGTCGTCCACCTCGGAGCGAAACCCTTCCGCGCGGAGCAGCGCGGAAACACGTTCGGCGTCCGCGGCATGGGCCTCGGCGACGGGCAGCATCCGCACCTGCACCGGCGCGAGCCAGAAAGGGAAGGCGCCGGCGTAGTGCTCGATCACGATGCCGAGGAAGCGCTCGATGGACCCGAACAGCGCGCGGTGAATCACGTACGGGGTGTGCTCCGTGTTGTCTGCGCCCACGTAGCGACAACCGATTCCCGCGGGTTGCTGCGAGTCGAGCTGGACCGTCGCCATCTGCCAGGAGCGGCCCAGTGAGTCGGTCATGTGCAGGTCGATCTTAGGGCCGTAGAACGCGCCGTCACCCTCGTTGATCGTGTAGTCGAGCCCGCGTCGGTCGAGTGCGGACTGCAGCGCCTGTTCGGTGAAATCCCATTCCTCGTCCGTGCCGAGCTTGTTCTCGGGCCGGGTCGAGAGCTCGAAGCGCGCTTCGACGCCGAAGAGGTCGTAGAGGTACGCGGCGTAGTCGAGGCAGCCGAAGATCTCGTCCTCGATCTGGTCGCGGGTGCAGAAGATGTGCGCGTCGTCCTGCGTCACGTGCCGGACCCTGGTGAGGCCGTGCAGCGTCCCGGCCAGCTCGTTGCGGTGCAGCGGTGCTGCCTCGGCGTAGCGGAGCGGAAGCTCGCGGTAGCTGCGCAGGGTGGACGCGAACAACCACATATGGCCCGGACAGTTCATCGGCTTGAGCGCGGAGAGGTGGCTCCCGTCCTCGATCAGGAACATGTGCTCCCGGAACTTCTCCCAGTGGCCGGACTTCTCCCAGAGCGTCTTGTCGTAGATCAGCGGCGTCTTGACCTCGACATAGCCGCGGGCCAGGTTCTCCCGGCGACGCAGATCCTCGAGCACGTTCCAGATCACCATTCCCTTCGGGTGCCAGAACGGAGAGCCCGGTGAGATCTCGTCCAGGTGGAACAGGTCGAGCTGCGCGCCCAGGCGGCGGTGGTCGCGTCTCTTCGCCTCCTCAACCCGCTCGAGGTAGGTGTCCAGGTCCTCCTGCGTGTAGAAGGCCGTGCCGTAGATGCGCGTCAGCTGCGGCTTCGAGGAGTCGCCGCGCCAGTAGGCGCCGGCGAGGCCGGTCAGCTTGATCGCCTTGATCGGCCTCGACTCCTGCAGGTGGGGCCCGCGGCAGAGGTCCGTGAAGTCGCCTTGCCGGTAGAGGGAGATCGGGCCGTCGGCGGTGTCTACGAGCTCGACCTTGTAGGGCTCGTCCTCGCGTTGGAAGCGCTCACGCGCCTCGTCGCGGGAGATCTCGCTGCGTTCCCACTCACGCCCCTCGGCGATCTCCCGTCGGATCTCCTCCTCGATCCGCGGTAGGTCCGTCTCGGAGATCGGCTCCGGGAACTCGAAGTCGTAGTAGAAGCCGTTCTCGATCGGCGGCCCGATGGCGATCTTGACGCCCGGGTAGAGCCGGCGGACGGCCTCGGCCAGCAGGTGCGCCGAGGAGTGGCGCAGCACCGAGAGCGCATCCGGGTCATCCTTGTCCCGCGTGGTCAGGATCTGAATCCGCTGCCCGCCCTCGAGGGGCAGGCGCAGGTCCTGGACGCGGCCGTCCATGCGCACCAGGACGGCGTCCTTCGCGAGGTTCGGACCGATCGCGTGCGCCGCGTCGAGGCCCGTTGCACCGTCGGGAAGTTCAAGCTCGGAGCTGTCGGGAAGGACGACCTTCATGAGCGATCAGGATACTGAGGCACCCCGCGAGCCGAACCCGGACGAGGAGCCCGACAAGTCACCGGTGCCAGACCCCGAGCAGCAGCAGGACCGGCCGAGCGCCGAGGACGATCCAGAAGCCGACTAGCCGAAGCGGGCGACGGCGTCGCGCACCTCGTCCCAGTGGAGCACCTCGACGTACGCGATCTCACCGAGCACGACGTCCAAGGCAACCCCGCCCGGAAGCCCCGGCAGCTCGACCTGCCGCCCCCGCGCGAACCACCGCTTCAGCGGCGTCGAGCTCGTCCAGAAGCTGCCGCAATACGGCTCGCCGCAGGTGCAGACGGAGGTGATCCGCAGGGCGGCCACCTGCTCGGCAAGGAACGGCTCGCCCTGCTCTCGCAGCCGTGCCTCCATGCGCTCCGCCAGCTCGGGGAGGACGTCGGCGACGAGCGGCGGCGCGCTCACTCCTCGACTGCGGCGCGAAGCTCGGCCGGCGCCTTCAACCAGTAGCTCTCGTGGAGCCATTCGAGGGCGCAGTCGAGCGATTCCTCGTCTGTGACCTGCGCGCTGATCCAGCCGTAGCGCCCGACGTACCGTGCTCTGGCCACGTACGGCAGCAGCTGGGCGATCTCACGCTCCTCCTGGGTCAGCTTGACCGTGACCTCCACGGCCGTCTCGCGGACGATCATCCACGCGAACATCCGGTTGTCCCGGACCTTGAAGACGGGGAATCCCCACGGCGCGTCCTCGTAGGCCTCCGGAAACGAAAGCGCAACCTCGCGAACCCGGTCGGCGACCTCGTCGAGACGCATGGCTCGATTCTCGCCGTTTCGGCGCGGGCCGCGCGGGAAGGAGCCGCCGCAATGAGATGCCTGGCAAGAGAGCGAATGTCAAGAACGAGAAGCAGTACGAGGCCCTGCGGAAGAAGGGCATGTCCAAGCAGCGGGTCGCGAAGATCGCCAACTCGCCGGCGCGTCCAGCCGCGGCGGGAAGAAGTCCAGTTCTGGCGGCTCGCGCTCGAGCTCGTCGCAGGGCGGGACGACGGCCCAGAAGAAGGCCGGCGGCCGCAAGGGCGGCCGGGCGACCGCGCGAAAGCGCAGCTCCTAGCAGAAGGCCTGCATGAGCAGGCCTTCTGCGAGCCGGTCTGCCGTTAGCTTCGCGGGAGTGTTGATCTGCCGCGTGGCCGTGTCTGTGGCAGCATGCGGTACAGGACTCCACACAGGATGAGCTGCTAGAGGAAGCGCCACACATGGCATAGCGCACTGCCAAGTTCAGTGGGCGGTACTGGGCTCGAACCAGTGACCCCCAGCTTGTCGAGCTGGTGCTCTCCCAACTGAGCTAACCGCCCTTAACCCTGCAAATGAACAGTTTTTGGAGCTGAGCCGCTCTCCCAACTGGACTTGCAGTCGGAACATCTTAGCGTCCCTCCTTCTTGCGTTTCCGCCTCTGGATCGGGACGACCTTATCCGGCTTCCCCTCCCACTCGCGCTTCAGGCGCTCGATCGTTTCCTCCGCCTTGCGATATTGCTCGGCAGTCAGGTCATGCTCGAGCAGCTCATCGAAGCTCAACCGCGCCAGCTTCCCGGGATCGACCTCGAAGAGGTCGCCCACCTTGAGGGCGTAGGTGAAACTCGGGTTGCGATCTCCCGAGTGCCACTTGTTGACGACGCTCTCGCTCGCGCCGATGAGCATGGCGACATCTCGCAGCGGTAGACCATGCATCCCGGCGAGCCTCTTGAGGTTATCGGCGAAATGGTCGGATGGAGTCATATCCTCAAAGAACGATTGTGACGATTACCAGCACATATGTCAAGTATTCAGGTACACTCACGCATATGGCGGAGCACAACTCGAGACTGACGTTCTCGCATCCCGGCTATCCCCCCATCGTGGGGGTGGTCGGTTGAGCTGGCGCCTAGACAACCGCTGACGGGCTCACCCAGTACGTGGATGGGAGATCCCGAGGGGACAAAGACTGGGCCGTCAGGGCGATGGGCGGGGCAAAGCCGATGAAGCGAAACTCGTTCATGGGGAATCGCCCGTGGCATCGAACGCGCGAGCGCGGGGAGGCGAGGGCGAAGCCCGACGCAGACTCCCCGCGAGCGAGCGAGGGTGAAGCCCGACGCCGACTCCCCGCGAGCGAGCGAGGGCGAAGCCCGAGTGAGTCTCGCGCAAGCGGAGCAGCGCAGGATCAGGAGGTAGTGCTAGTGCAAGTAGAGCGATTCGAGAGAGACGGAGAGATCATCGAGGTTCGCGATGGGCGCGAGTTTCACGTCACGCTCGTCGAGATCGGACCAGGGAGGCCATTCCCTGGACAGGGCTCAGTCACCAAACACAGGCTGGCCCTGCCCGGAGAGAGCACCATTCTCGGCCGGAGGGGCGGCAGGATAACTCCTGAACAGGAGGAGTACCGCGCGAAGCGTGAGCGCCGGTCTCGCTCGTCGGCGTACAGGCTCAAAAACATCACACGTGATGTCCGCTGTCGCTGGTGCGGGTGCGAGCTGCCCGCTGGCGGGGACGTTCTCGTTCGCTGGCGGAACGACCATCAGCGTTACAGCCACGTCTGCGTGGACTGCGGTGACAAGCGCGGCTACAAGATCGTGCGCGGAGGACGTTGGAGAAGGCCCAAACCGCAGGCAACAGCCGAGGACCTCCAGCGGCTTCGGGACCACTGGCAGGCGAGGTGATGCGCGCGAAGATCATCCGACGGCCCTGGTCCAGGGGATGATCTTGACGAGCTGGGGAATGCTTCGGAGATGATCGAGGAGGCGGCACGGAATGTCGCGGCGGCGGAGCACGAGCTTGACCTGTTCGTGACTGGGCGTCCTCCGCTCCAGACACCCTTATATGCGTATATGCGCGCGTGCGCGTGAAGTAAGAAAGACGGCGTACTCACGGGTCGGGGGCTTCCGCGGTCCAAGCGGTCGATCGGGTTGGTGAGGTCGGCGGAGAGTCACGCGACCCATCCCGGCTGGATAGCGCCACCCCGGCAACTCATTACGCGCGAGCCACTCGCGGACGACAGCAAGCTTGGACTCTCGACCTCCCCTCGCCGCGGGCTTCGCTCGGAGGTGCTCATCGAGTCCACCACACTGACATAGTTTCTCGCCATGAGGAGGCGGGCGCTCGTGGTAAAGAAGCCGGGGACAATCGGAATAGTGGAACGGCCGGCGCTCGAGCCCGGCACCGGCAAGGTGGTGATTCGTCCCGCCTACTGCGGCATCTGCGGCACCGACCTCGAGTTGTACCGCGGAGATATCGACCCAGCGTACGTGCGCTATCCACTCACGCTCGGTCATGAGTGGTCCGGGACAGTGGAGGCGATCGGCGCCGGCGTAGAGAACGTTGCCCTTGGTGACCGCTGCGTAGCCGAATGCATCGTTCCCTGCGGCCGCTGCGCGAGGTGCAGGTCGGGCGAGACGAACGTCTGCGAGTTCTACGACGAGCTGGGCTTCACGCGGGAGGGAGGTGCCGGCGACCAGGTTCTTGTTCCAGCCCGGCTCGTGCACAGGCTCGAGCCCGCCGTCTCGCTGCTCGACGCTGCATTGGTCGAGCCCTCCTCGGTCGTGCTGCGCGCTCTGGAGAAGGCCGAGCCGGGGCAGGGCTCCCGCGTGCTCGTCGTCGGCGACGGGACGATCGGGCTGCTAGCCGCGTACCTCGTGGGGCTCTGGGAGCCTTCGGCCGTGACGATGCTCGGCCGGCGTCCCGAGCAGGCCGAGATGGCGCAGTCAGTCGGGGTCACCAGCTTCGTGACGGACGACGACGTGGACGGCGGCTTCGACATCGCGGTCGAGGCGGCAGGCGTTCCCGAGGCGATCAGCACTACAATCGGACTAGTGCGCCGCGGAGGGACGGTGGCGCTACTCGGGCTGCCTCCCAGCGGGCAGACGGTCGCTCTCCCAGCCAATCTGTTCGTGAACAACGACCTGACGATCGCCGCGAGCTTCGGGTACACGTCCGGCGTCTGGGCGCGCTTGGTCGGTCTGGTCAACGAGGGTCGCGTTCGGCCGGGACGGATCGTCACGCACCGCTTCCCGCTCGAGGACTATGCCAAGGCGTTCGCCGCGCTCGAGGCCCCCGCGGGCGTGCGCGGCAAGATCGTGCTCGAGATCGGCGGCGAGGACGGCTGATGGCGGAGATCCAACTCGAGGAAGTGACGAAGGTCTACTCGAACGGGACGAGGCCATCTCTACCCTGGATCTGCAGATCGCGGACGGCGTGTTTGTCGTCCTGGTGGGTCCCTCCGGCTGTGAAAAGACAGTGTGCTGCGCATGATCGCCGGCCTCGAGGAAGTCAGCGCCGGCTTCGTACGAATGGGCGGACGACCGTGAACGCACCTGCTGCCCAAGTATCGCAACATCGCCATGGTCTTCCAGGACTCACCCTCAACCCGCATATAACCGTCTTCGACAACATGGCCTTCGGCTTGCCAGCGAAGGATGCCGAAGACCGATGCCAGGCTCCTGGCCGAGATTCCGGACCACCGCACGCTCGCCGCCGTGACCGGTGTTCGTGAGTGGGCTCTGAGCTCTACGTCCATCTCTCGCTTGGCGTCATTTCAGTGCGCAGGCCCGAGGTCGAGGAGGCGATGACAGAAGAGGGTGCTGAGCCGGCGAGGGAGCACTCCCCAGAGCCGCCGCCTTCGTGGTTGGTTAAGCCAGCACACTGCCCGAGCGAGAGCACGCCGATTCGCTTGGTCGTGGTTACCGACCAGCTCACCTTCTTCGACCCCGAGAGCGGCCGGGCGATTGAGCCATAAAAGGACGCCAGAGAACTACCAGCCTCCCATCCAGCCGGAGAGCAAGCCAAACGGCTCTGTTTCTGCCGCCTCGCCCGGTAGGCGCGGAGAAAGTCGAAATCGCAGCCCTCGTTGGCCTGGAGCACGTGCTCCAGGTACAGGGCGCCGTAGCCACGGCGGTACTTCCTCTTCCCCGGCGAGCGCCGTGCCGCCCTTCGCTGCAGCTCCGCGTCCGGGATGTCGAGATCCAGGCGTCGGTCTTCGACGTCGAGCACGATGGGATCCCCATCTTCGACGAGAGCAAGCGGGCCAGCGACGGCCGATTCCGGCGCCACATGCAGGACGACGGTGCCGAAGGCGGTGCCGCTCATGCGCGCGTCCGAAACCCGCACCATGTCCGTGACGCCTCGCTCGATCAGCTTCTTCGGGATCGGCACCTGGCCCCACTCGGGATGCCGGGCCCGCCCAGTGGCCCTGAGTTGCGAAGCACGAGCACCGAGGCGGTATCGACGTCGAGCCCGGGATCGTCGATTCGGGCCTGCACGTCGTAGACATCCTCAAAGACGAGGGCGGGTCCGCGATGGCGGAGCAGCTCTGGTGAGGCAGCGCTCCGCTTGATGATCGCACCCTGTGGGGCGAGACTGCCATGGAGCACGGCAAGACCTCCCTGGGGAGCCCAGGGCTCGGTCAAGCGCGCAATCACGTTGCGGTCGAGTGCCTCGGCTGGAGGCGACATTCTCGCGTAGCACGCGGCCGGTGATGGCGACGGCGTCCCCGTACAACAGCGGCTCGCGCTCCTTCAGGACGGCCGGGACGCCGCCCGCCTCATGAAGATCCCCGACTAGGTGCTCTCCGGACGGGCGGACGTTGACGAGTAGGGGCGTGCGCTGCGAGATCTCGCCGAAGCGCGTCAGGGTCAGCGGTACCCCGACGCGCCCTGCGAACGCAAGCAGATGCAGAACCACGTTCGTGCTGCCACCGATCGCCGTCAGCACCGTGATCGCATTGTCGAACGCCTGCGACGTGAGGATGCGAACCGGAGCCAGCTCCTCGCGGGCGAGCTCCACCGCTCGCCGACCGGTCGCCTCGGCGGCCCTTAGGCGCGCTGCGTCGACAGCCGGAATGGTCGCTGTCCCCGGCATGCACATGCCGAGGGCCTCGACGACGCAGGCCATCGAAGAGGCCGTGCCCATCTCGTTGCAGTGGCCGTAGGAGCGGGTCGCCGCCGCCTCGAACTCTTGGAACTCCTCCCTTGTCATCCGCCCGGCACGTAACTCGTCGACGTAGTGCCAGAGATCCGCGCCCGCCCCGAGCTGCCTCCCCGGAAGCGCGCCGGCTCGGCGGGGCCGCCCGTGACCATGATCGCCGGGATGCCATTGCCACGCGATCGGAATCCCCGTCGAGTGCGGGGGCGTCACCGTTCACCCCGGCGATCTCGTGCTTGGAGACCACGATGGCGTTGTCGTCGTGCCCTCATCCGTCGCCGGGGAGGTGCTGAGACTCGCCGAGGAGAAGGTGGCCGGCGAGAACCTCGTACGCGACGAACTTGCCCGCGGGATGCCCGTCTCGGAGGCATTCCGCACGTACGGCGTGATCTAAGCCGGTGACGCTAGACGAAGCCAGGCTCGACGAGGACCCTGGCTCGCGGACGCTGGTCGACGATTCCCGAACCGGTTCCCCGCGAGCACCTGGCCGTGACCAAGCCGGGGGCGCGGAGGGGACGACCCCCGCCCTGAGTTCCGCACGGACGAAGGTCAGTCGAGGCGTCAGTAGCAGGTCGCGAGGAGTCCTCCGTCGACGACCAGCGGTTGGCCGCTCATGAAGCCGGAGTCGCTCGAGGCCAGGAAGACGATTGTGCGCGCGATCTCCTGCGGCTGCGCAATCCGTCCGAGCGGGTACTCGGCCTCGACCTGGGCCCGCAGGGCGGCCGGATCCGGAGCCGCGTCGAAGTAGGCCTGCACGAGCGGCGTGTCGATGTCTCCCGGGCAGATGGCGTTGCAGCGGATCCCGTCCTTGCCGTACTGAACCGCCGTCGCGCGCGTGATCCCGAGCACGCCCCCTTTGGCCGCGCAATACGCGGCCAGGATGCCGTCGCCGACCAACGCCAGTATCGAGGCCACGTTCACGATCACTCCGCCACCCGAGCCCCGCATGGCGAGGACGGCGTGCTTGCAGCCGAAGAAGACGCCCTTCAGGTTGACGGCGAGGACACGGTCAAGCTCCTCCTCCGTTGTCTCCACGAGCTCGCGCTCGACCTGGATGGCGGCGTTGTTGACCATGACGTCGAGCCGCCCGAAGTGGTGGAGCGCCGCGGCCACGAGCCCCTCCACGTCTGCCTCCCGCGAGACGTCGGCGTGCCGGTAGTCGCCGATTCCGGCCATGGTCTCTTCGCCGACCTCGTCGTTCACGTCGCAGCCGAGAACCCGGGCTCCGTCAGTGGCGAGCTCCTGGGCGATCACGCGGCCGAGCCCGGATGCGACTCCGGTCACGATCGCGCTCTTCCCTTCCAGCTGCCCCATCAGCGCTCCGCGTCTCTGCCGTAGACCGCCTCGCGGAGCCCCCTCACGTAGCCGATCGCGAACAGGCGCCCTTGTCTCGAGTAGCCCGTGACCGAGGCCGTGTCTCCCTCGAGTGTGGGTGTGTGGTCTGTTCGCAGGACTCCCTCGAAGCCCGCGTCCCGGTAGGCATGCATGCAGGCGAGCATGTCAGTCTGCCCCTCGTCGTGGAAGGTCTCGACGAAGGACTGCGGCGTTCCGCGGACGTCTCGGAAGTGGACGAAGAAGATCTTGCCCCGCTCCCCGAAGCCGCGGATGACCGAGGGCAGGTCATCCGTCATGAGCGTGAAGTTCCCCTGGCAGAGCGTGATTCCATTCGCCTCGCTCGGCACGAGCTCGAGCAGCCGCTCGAAGGCCTCAACGCTGCACATGATGCGATCGATGGAGCGAATCGGCGAAAGCGGAGGATCGTCGGGATGCATCGCCAGCTTGACCCCGACTTCCTCGGCCACCGGAAGGACTCGCTCCAGGAAGAAGCGCAGGTTCTCCCAGAGCGCGGCCTCGGTAACGCGCCCTTCCCGCGTCGGCGGCGCGTTCGCGAGCAACCGGTGATCGTACGTCGCCACCTCTGCTCCGCCGCGCCCGTGAGGCGCAGTCGAGGTTCGTAACCAGCCGAGAACCGACATCCAGTTGTAACAGAGCACTGGGATCCCGAGCTTGCCCATGCTTCGCACGAGCTTGCAGAAGTGCTCCAGTTCTTCCTCGCGCCCCATCCTTCCGAGCCGGATGCTGTCCATCGGCGGGTTGTCCTCGATCACCGACAGCTTCAGCCCTGACTGCTCCACCTGCTCCTTGTAGAGCGCCAACGGCGCGTAGTCCCACGGCAAGTCGGATTGCGTCTCCCGCCAGTCGAAGAAGTTGCGCGGCAGGATGCCCACGGCGTGCTCGACGCCGACCTGTCTTAGCGTCTTCCAGAACGGATCCGGCCTCGGCTCGAGCAGGATCTCAGCGATCCCGATCATGTGCAATTCCTACCACTCCGCCGCGGCAGGATCGCGGATCGCCGCCAGGAACGTGGCATACACCCGGCCGAGAAGCACAGCATCCGACGGCAGGGCGATGAAGGCAAAGCCGCTCGCGGCATATCGCCGTGCCTCGTCGACCGACGTGACGGCGACGCCGGTGGGCACACCGCAGGCGTCGCACGCTTCCTTGATGGCGGCGATTCGGCGATGGTTGGCGGGGTCGGCGCGCTGAACGTTGTATGAGAGCGCTAGGTCGGACGGGCCTATGAAGACGCCGTCGATACCCGGCACCGCGAGGATCGACTCGACGTTCTCCGCACCCTCTTCGGTCTCGATCATGACGATGCAGAGCACACGCTCGTTCGCCCACCCCGCCGAGTATTCCGCTGCGCCGAGCGCCGCCCGGGTCGGCCCCCAGCTGCGGATGCCCCGAGGCGGATAGCGGCACGAGAAAACTGCCCGTTCGGCCTCGACCGGGCTGCTCACCAACGGCACGATCACGCCCGAGGCCCCCGCGTCCAGCGCGTTCATGATCACCCCGGGCTCGTTCCAGGGCACGCGGACGACTCCCGCCTGCCCGGCGAGCGCGACCGCTTGCATGAGGGGGGCAACATCCGATCCACGGGCCATGCCGTGCTGGGTGTCGATGCACATCCAGTCCAGGTTGGCTCGGGCGACGACCTCAACGCTGAAGGAGTCCCGGAAGTAGATCCAGCCGCCAAACGTGGTCTCGCCCTTCAGCCAACGCTCGCGAAGTCGACGTGCAACCTCGAGTGGATGCGCAGCTTGGTCGGACATCGTGCGGATCGTATTCGAGGCCCTCGCCATACTTGGATCAAGACGCGAGGGAACGAGAGAGAGTGACTGGAGCAGCGCACACGCTCTGTGTGGTGACCTGGCCGGGCTTCAACCCGACTGACCCGGAGGTCCGCGCACTGTTCGAAACAGCGAAAGTCGGCGTCGATTTCCGACCCAAGGTGGGGCCGCGATCGGCTGACGAGGTGGCGGACATCATGGCGGGCGCGAGCGCAGCGGTCGTCAGCACGGATCCGTTCGACAGCACTGTGTTCGAGCGCCTGCCGTTGTTGCGGGTCATCGCCCGCACCGGAGTGGGGTTGGACTCCATCGACCTCGAGGCGGCCACACGTGCGGGCGTCGTCGTGACACGCACGAGCGGCGCTCACGAGGAGACCGTCGCCGATCACGCGATGGCGCTCATGCTGGCTGCGGTGAGACGCGTGGTCGAGAACGACGGATCGGTGCGACGCGGTAGGTGGGAACGGGCGGGGTCCTTGACTCCGTGGGGCCTGCACGGGAGGTGTGTTGGCATCGTCGGTCTCGGCCGGATTGGGAGCGCGGTAGCGCGGAGACTCCACGGCTTCGACTGCGAAGTCATCGGCTTCGACCCGTACGTCCAGGCCGCACGGGGAGTCGCACCCGTCACGCTCGATCAGCTCTTCTATCGAGCCGACATCGTTTCTCTGCACGTGCCCCTCACGCCCGAGACACGCGGCCTGGTCGACGCGCACCGGCTGGGGAGCATGCGCCCCGGCGCCATCTTAGTGAACACCTCTCGAGGGGAACTCGTTAACGAGGCCGCGCTCGTCGACGCGCTGACGTCGCGGCTGCTTCGCGCCGCGGCGCTGGATGTGTTCGCCGATGAACCGCCGCTCACTCCGCGTCTGCTCGAGCTCCCGAACGTCGTCTTGTCACCCCACATCGCCGGCTTTACGGCTGAATCGGTGCGTGAGCTGACGCTCCAGGCGGTCACTTCAGCATTGGATGTTCTTGCGAGCCGCCCGAACGCTCGGATCGTCAACCCCGAAGCGTTGACCCACGAACGGCAGACGCCTGTTCAGTAGTAGAAGCGTTGGAGTCGGGCGCGATCGCGCTCGTACTCGGCGCGCAGCACCTGGACGACCGGGTCGTCCGACGCTTCGGCCGGGGCGACGTCCCACCAGACGTTCGCGTCCGGCAGGAAGCGGTGCGGCTCCGTCTCGCAGACGACGACGCACGTCCGCGCCTCCTCCCGCGAGCGCTCGAGGGCGTCGCGCAGCTCATCGAGCGAGCCGGCGCGGAACGTCGCGGCGCCGAGGCCCTCGGCCACCTGGGCGAGGTCGAGCCGGAGGTAGTCGCCCTGAAGACGGCTGTCCGAGCGTGCCCGGAACTCGTTCCCGAACTCGCGTCCCGCCCGAACCATTTGCAGCCGGCGGATGCTCTGGAAGCCGTGGTTCTCGGAGATGACGACCGTGATCTTCAGGCCTTCCTGGAGCGCAGTTACGAGGTCGCCCACAGGGTTGAGCAGGAAGGTCCCGTCTCCGATGTAGACGTAGACCTCGCCTCCCTCCTGGGCCATCCTGACCCCGAGGCCGCCCGGGATCTCGTAGCCCATGCAGGAGTAGCCGAACTCGAGGTGACAGCGCCTGCCGCCGGTGGCATTCCAGAGCTTGAGGAGATCGCCCGGCGGCGTCCCCGCGGCGGCCACCACCGTGTCGCCAGGCCGCGCGGCCTCGTTCATGGTCAGGATCAGCTGTCCCTGGCTCATCTTCTCGCCCTCGATCTGCTCGGCCACTTTCTCCCGCTCGGCCAGCCAGCGTTCTCTAGCCCGGATCACCTCATCTCGGTAGGCCTCGCTCGGACCGACTCCTGCCTCCACCGTGGCGGCAGCCACCGACTGCAGAGCCTCCCGAGCATCGGCCACGATTGGCAGCGCCCCCTGCTTGCGCGCGTCGCGGTCGTAGGTGTTGATCGCGACGAAGCGGACGTCCGGGTGCTGAAAGAGCGACTGCGAGGCTGTCGCGAAGTCAGTCAATCGCGTGCCGACCGACAAAACGAGGTCAGCCTGCTTCGCTATCTCATTCGTGCCCGGGTTACCCTCGAGCCCCAGCCCCCCGAGGAGGAACCAATCGTCCTCTGCGACGGCGCCCTTGCCGCCGAAGGTCTCGGCGACGGGCAGCCCGCACCGGTCGGCGAGCGCCGTCAGCTCCGACCCCGCCTGGGAGTAGTGGACGCCGCCGCCGGCGATCAGAAGCGGGCGCTTTGCTTCACGCAGCAGTTCGACCGCCTCGGCGACACGTCGCTCGTCCGGGGTTGGGCGCTCGATGCGCCAGGCTCGCTCCTCAAAGAAGTTGGCCGGAAAGTCGTAAGCATGGGCCTGCACGTCCTGCGGCAGCGCCAGGACGACGGCCCCGGTCTCGGCGGGGCTCGTCAGCACGCGCATCGCCTCGGGCAGGGCAGTGAGGAGCTGCTCGGGCCGTGTGATCCGGTCGAAGAAGCGGCTGATCGGGCGAAAGCAGTCGTTAACGCTCAGGTCGCCCTCGAGCGGGTGCTCGAGTTGCTGGAGCACCGGGCCCTGGCGCCGGGTGGCGTAGTAGTCGGAGGGGAAGAGCAGGACCGGGAGGCGGTTGATCGTCGCCCCGGCAGCGCCCGTGACCATATTCGTCGAGCCGGGCCCGATCGAAGCTGTACAGGCAAGCGTCGCACGGCGGAAGCTGGCCTTGGCGAAGCCCGTCGCTGCGTGCACCATCGACTGCTCGTTCCGCCCCTGGAGGTAGGGCAGGTCGAGTCCGTGCTCCTCGAGCGCCTGGCCGAGCCCTGCAACGTTGCCGTGGCCGAAGATTCCGAATATCGCGGGCACGAACCGGCGGGTTTCCCCGTCCTGCTCACTGAACTGAACCTGCAGGTACTCGACGATCGCCTGAGCGGTGGTCAGCCGGCGCGTCGCCCGTCCGCTCATCTCTTCACCCGGTCACGCTGTGGAAGACGACGGTCTTCAGCTCGGTCATCTCCTCGACCGCGTAGCGGGGTCCCTCCTTGCCGATCCCGCTGCCCTTCAGCCCCCCGTACGGCATCAGGTCGGCCCGCCAGAGCGGCGTCCAGTTCACCTGAATGCTCCCGCAGTCCACGTCGCGTGCAAAGCGCAGGGCGCTGCCGATGTCGGAGGTGAAGATCCCGGCCCCGAGCCCGTAGGAGCTGTCGTTCGCGAGCTCGATCGCCTCATCGATCCCGTTGACGGCTGTGACGGCGACGGCCGGCCCGAACAGCTCATCGTGGAAGATCGGCAGATCCGGAGACACGTCGGCGACGATGGTAGGCGCGATGACCGCCCCCGAGCGGTCTCCACCGGTGACGAGCGACGCGCCGGCCGCCACCGCCTCCCTGATCGCCGATTCCACGCGCTCGGCCTCCCGTTCGCTGATCAGGGCCGAGAGTTGCGTCCCCTCCTCGAACGGGTCGCCGACGCGAATGGCCTCCACCTTGGGGCGGAGGGCGTCGAGCAGATCGCCGCAGACATCGCCGTCCACGAGCACTCGCTGTACCGAGATGCAGACCTGGCCCGCGTTGACGTAGCCGCCGAGTGCAATCGCCGCCGAGACCTGCTCCATGTCGGCGTCCGGGAGCACGATCACCGGGCAGTTCGCGCCGAGTTCGAGCGAGAGCTTCTTCACGCCGGCGACCCCCGTAATGCGCCGCCCGACCTCGTGTGAGCCCGTGAAGCTGATCTTGCGGACGCGCTCATCGGCGCACAGCGCGGGCCCGAGCTCGGAGCCCGGCCCGGTGACGCATTGAAGGGCGAGCTCGGGGAGGCCCGCCTCGAGCAGGAGCCGTGTCAGCTTGAGCGCTGTCAGCGGTGTCTGGCCAGCCGGCTTCAGAATCACGGCGTTCCCGCTCGCGAGGGCCGGCGCGACCTTGTGCGCGACGAGCAGGAGCGGGTAGTTGAACGGCGTCACGGCGACGACGACGCCGCAGGGCTGGCGCAGGGTGAAGCCGAGCTTGTCCCCACCGCCGGGGGCCGCATCGACCGGGATCGTCTCGCCGTGTAGCCGCGCGGCCTCGCTGCCGGAGAGCCGGATCAGCTCGGGGATCCGCCCGGCCTCACCGCGGGCCTCTACAAGAGGCTTGCCCTCCTCGGCACTGATGGTGCGCGCCAGCTCCTCCACGGCTGTCGCCACGAGGTCTGCGGCCCGGTTCATGATCTGCAGACGCTCGTAGGCGGTGAGGCGACGCATCGCCCTCGATCCCTGGACGGCCGCATCCAGCGCATCTTCGAGATCTTGCGCGCGGGCTCTGGGAACCGTGTCGACGAGGTCGCCCGAGTAGGGGTTCGTCACCGGGTCCTCGACCGAAACCGATCTCCACTGCCCAGCGACGTACATCTCCATTGGCGGCTAGACATTAGTGGGGCGCAGACGCAGCCGCAAAAGGGCCTCGCGACCACGGTTGACACAATGCGGCTTCTTGCAGAACATCGGCCGGTCATGAGCGGGATTCGTGTCGGGAACGCACCTTTGTCCTACGGCGCCTTCGAGATGACCGTCGGGCGCTTCCCCAACGTCCCTCGGCCCGACGAGCTCCTGGCGGCGATGACCGCGGCAGGTTACGAGGGCACGGAGCTCGGGCCCCCTGGCTTCCTCGGCGAGGGCGACGAGTTGCACGAGCGGCTCCAGCGCCACGGTCTCGCGCTAACGGGAGGCTGGTGCCCCGTTCGCTTCAGCCAGCCCGAGCATTGGGAAGAAGACCTCACGGAGCTCTCGCGCACGCTCGAACTCTTCGAGGCCGGCGCCGGCACCGAGCCGGTCCCCGTGTTCGGCGACGGAGGCTCCGAAGCACGCCGTGCCAGCCCCGGGCGCGGAGCACAGGACCGTTCTCTTGGCCTGGACGAAGCCGGCTGGCGTCGCTGGGCGGAGGGAGTGAGGCGGGCCGAAGAGCTCGCCGCCTTGCGTGGTTTCGAGCCCGCGCTCCACCCCCACGCAAGCACCTACGTCGAGGCGCCCTGGGAGATCGAGCGGGCACTGGAGCTGACCAGCCTGGGGCTCGTGGTCGACCCGGGCCACCTCCTGATCGGCGATGCGGATCCGATCGACGTCCTGCACGCCTGGGGCGACCGCGTCGCCTACGTTCACGCCAAGGACGTCCGGCTCGAAGTCGTCCGTGGCGCCGTCGCCGACCGCGCCGACGCGCTCGAGGCTTGGCGCCGCGGCATCTTCTGCGAGCTCGGCACCGGCGACGCCCACCTCGAGACCTTCTTCGCTCAGCTCCAGCGGATCGGCTACTCGGGCTGGGTCGTCGTCGAGCAGGACCGGATCCCGCGCCCCGAGGAGCAGCTTGCCGAGTCCGTCGAGGCGCAGATCCGCAACCGTCGCTGGCTCCGGGAGCACGTCGGGATCTAGTGCCGCGCGAGGTCGGCATCGGGCTGATCGGCGTCGGCTGGATGGGCCAGCTGCACACGATCTCGTACCGTCGCGTTGCCGATCACTACCCCGAATGCGAGGCGATACCGCGCTTCGTGATCGCGGCGGACGAGGTCACCTCGCGTGTGGAGGTGGCGGGCGACCGGCTCGGCTACGAGCAGACGACGACCGACTGGCGCGAGGTGCTCGCCCATCCCGAGGTGGAGGCGGTGAGCATCACCGCGCCGAACTTCATGCACCGCGAGCTGGCGATCGCCGCGGCCGAGGCGGGCAAGCACTTCTGGGGCGAGAAACCGCTCGGCCGCTTCCCGCAGGAGACGGCGGAGATCGCGGCTGCGGTCGAGGTCGCCGGGATCCGCACCGTCGTCGGCCTAAACTACCGCCACCCGCCCGCCGTTCAGTATGCGAAGCAGCTGATCGACGCCGGCGAGTTGGGCGAGATCACTCGCTACCGCGGCCGCTTCCTCGGAGACTACGCGCACGACCCGCGCGGCGCCCTCTCCTGGCGCTTCCTGCGCGAGCTTGCCGGTCTCGGCGTGCTCGGCGACCTGATCTCCCACGTCGCCGACCTGGCCCAGTTCCTGCTCGGGCCGATCGCCCGCGTGACGGCGCAGGCGGAGACGCAGATCGTGCAGCGGCCGAAGGTGCCCATGGGGAGCGGCACCCACTTCGCCGTTGTCGAGGGCGGAGAGCTGGGCGATGTCGAGAACGAGGACTCGGTGATGAGCCTCGTCCAGTTCGCCAGCGGCCTCCATGGCTCGCTCGAGGCTACGCGCGTGCTCGTCGGCCCCCACGTGGAGATGAGCTTCGAGGTGCACGGGACGAAGGGGGCGCTGCGCTGGGACTTCCAGCGCATGAGCGAGCTCGACGTCTACCTGCCTCTCACCACCGGAGACGAGGGATTCGCGACCGTCTTCATGAAGCCAGAGCACCCGGAGTACGCGCACTTCCAGCCGGGGCCGGCGTTGCCGCTGAGCTACGACGACCTCAAGGTGATCGAGGCACACCTATTCCTTGAGTCGGTGCTCGACGGACGGCAGCGCGAGCCGGGCGTGAGGGAGATGCTTCAGGCGGCGAAGGTGATCGACGCGATGCTGCGCTCGGTCGAGTCCGGCCGCTGGGAGGAGGTGCGCGACTTCTAGAAACGCGCCTCGTCGGGCACCGTTCCGAGGACGGTCTGGTCGAAGTCGACGATGCTGCCCGTCATCAGCCCCGACTCCTCCGAGGCGAGGAAGGCGATCGCGCGCGCGACCTCCTCCGGCTCGAGCAGTCGTCCGAACGGCTGCCTCTGCGCCGCCCGCTCGAGCCAGTCTTCGGGAGCGTCGTGGAATCGCTTCTGGATCGCGTGCTCGCCGGGCGTGTTCATCCAGCCGATGTTGAGGCCGTTGACCCGGATGCGGTCTCGAAGGAGGGCGTTCGCGGTGTTCCGGGTGAGCGTTGCGAGCGCACCCTTGGACGCCGCGTAGGGGACGAGGTAGGGCGCGCCCCCGTGGCTGGAGACCGTGATCACGTTGACGATCGTCCCTTCGATCTTCTGCGCGCGCATGATCTCGACGGCGCGCTGAAGCAGGAAGAAGGGCGCCCGCACGTTGATCGCGAATACTCGGTCCCAGAGCTCCGGCTCGGTGTCGTCGACCGTGCCTCGCTCGGAAGACCCTGCGCAGTTGACCAGCGTGTCCAGGCGGCCGAACTCGTCTTCGGCTGCCTCGACTACCCGTCTGCACGCGTCGACGTCAGCGACGTCGGCCTGGACGAACGTCGTCGAGCAGCCGGATGCGCTGATCTCGGCGGCCACCCTGCCACCCCGCTTCTCGCTGCGACCGCAGATGACGAGCCCGGCGGCGCCGCGCTCCGCGAACAGCCGGGCCGTCGCCTCGCCGAGGCCCTGCGTGCCCCCGGTCACCACCGCGACCTTGCCTGCAAACTGACGCGAGTCCATTGACATCCGCCCGGCGCAATGTAACCGTCCCCGCATGGCCACAGTAGAGAAACTGGCGGTCTCGGGAGGACACGGTGTCGTTGCGCCCGAGAGCCACCGCTCCTGGCCGGACGTGCGGCCGGAGGATCGCGAGGCTGTGCTCGCTGTGCTCGACCGCGGCATCCTCTGTGGAGCGAACGCGCCAGAGATAACCGCTCTCCAGCGCGAGTGGGCCGAGTACCTCGGCGTCGAGCACTGCCTGGCCCTGAACTCGGGCACCGCCGCCCTTCACTGCTGCCTTGCCGCGGCCGGCGTGCGCGCGGGAGACGAGGTGATCGTGCCGGCGTACACCTTCAGCGCCACCGCGATGGCAGTCGTGCACCAGGGCGCCGTCCCGGTCTTCGTCGACGTCCACCCGCGTAGCTACAACCTCGACCCGACGAAGATCGAGGAGAAGATCGGCGAACGGACACGCGCCATCGTGCCGGTGCACCTGCACGGGTTGCCGGCGGACATGGACGAGATCCACGCAATTGCCGACCGCCACGGTTTGGCAGTCGTCGAGGACGCGGCGCAGTCGCACGGCGCCCTCTACCACGGGCGCAAGACCGGCACCCTTGCAGCGTGTGGAGCCTTCAGCGTCAACGCGACCAAGAACATGTCCGGTGGGGAGGGCGGGCTCTTCGTCACGGACGACGACGAGGCCATGATGGTTGCCCGGCGGCTCTCTGTCTTTGGGGAGGACGTCCCACCCACCGAGCCGGACGAGTTTCGCTCCTACTGGTCGATCGGCGTCGGCTGGAACTACCGAAACCAGGAGCTCGCGTCCGCGTTTGCGCGCTCCCAGCTGCGCCGGCTCGACGAGTACAACGCCACCGTGCAGGCGAACGGGGCCATCCTCACCGACGGCCTCTCCAAGCTGCGGGGCGTCCTGCCACCGTACGTTCCCGAGGACCGGACGTCTGTCTACCACAAGTTCCGCGTGCGGCTGGATCCTCGAGCGCTGGGGTTCGACGGCGAGGCCACCGAGCTCCGTGACCGGGTCGTGAACGCGCTGCGGGCGGAGGGTGTCGAGGCGGGGCTGTGGCAGGTCCACCCGCTGCCGGCGTACCCGGCTTTCCGCCGGGCGCTACGTCCCTGGTATCCGGAGTGGGACGACGAGCCGCTGGATCCGTTCGACCCCGCCGACTTTCCCGAGACCTCCCGGCTGCTCGACGAGAGCCTGATCCTCGGCTCGGAGCCGCGCCCGCTGTTCGTGCAGGCTGACGACCTCATGCGCGCCTACGTCGATGCGTTCGAGAAGGTCCTGGGCAACCTGGACACCCTGCTCGAGCTGCCCTTCGAGCCCGTGCGGCTCCGCTACTGACCAGGCCTCAGAACTCCACCTCCACCTTCACGGCCCGTCCGGCGCGAAGCTCCTCTAGGGCTCCCGGGAGCTCGGGCAGCCCGATACGGTGCGTGACCAGCGGCTCGAGGTCGACCTGGCCGCGTTCGAGCAGGCGCACCGCGGCCGGAAACACCTCGTCGGGCCGCCCGACGTAGCCGCCGACGAGGCTCAGCTCGTTGCGTGTGATGCGTGATTGCGCGACCTCGGCTCGTGCCTGGTCGTTGATGCCGAAGAGCACGATGCGGCCGCCCTTGCGCACCAGCTCGAAAGCCGCGGGCAGCTGGGAGCCGACAGCGTCCACCACGACGTCTGCGCCGAGACCGTCGGTCAGCTCGAGACCAGCCTGCACCGGATCGGCAGCCCGCGGATCCACGACCTGGTCCGCTCCCACGGCCCGCGCCACCTCGGCGCGTACGGGGGCCGGCTCGATCGAGAGCACCGCCGCGCCGGCCGCTTTGAGCAGCGCGACGAACAGCAGACCGATCGGCCCTGCGCCTATCACCGCCGCCGTGTCTCCGGGAAAGACGCCCGCGAGACCGGCGCCGTTGACGACGTTGGACAGCGGCTCGGCCAGCGCTGCCACGTGCTTCGGGATGCTCGACGACATCCGGAAGCAGCTGCTTCCGGACACGACCACGTAGGGCGCCAGCCCCCCGTCCTCGAAGATCCCATAGGTCGAGAAGCTCTCACATTGGTTGACGAGGCCCCGTCGGCACCAGGCGCACTTCCCGCAGAACGTGTTCGGGGCGACGACGGCACGGTCGCCCGGCTCCAGGCCCATCACCGCCTCACCGACTTCGCGCACGATCCCCACCATCTCGTGCCCGAGCACGACGCCCGCGGTCGCAGGATGGCCGGGAGGGACGCTGAGGATCTGTAAGTCGGTGCCGCAGATGCCACAGCACTCGATCTCCAGGAGGACGTCTTGCGGCGTCGAGGGAGTTGGCAAGGACCGCTCCTCGATGCTCAGGGTGCCGCCCTCGGACAGCACCGCTGCATGCATGGTGACCGGCATCTGCCCTTCCTATCACGTCTTCGGGGCTCTTGTCCGTGCAGTAAGCTCGCCGGTCGGTGAGCGTCGCATGGGGGATCCTGTCCACCGCCCGCATCAACGAGCTCGTGCTGGCCGGTGCCAGGAAGTCCGATCGGGTGGAGATGGTGGCCGTCGGCAGCCGTGACCGGGCGCGCGCCGAGGCCTATGCCTCCGAGCACGGCCTCGAGCGGGCCTACGGCTCGTACCAGGAGCTCGTCGACGACCCGGCCATCGACGCTGTCTACATCTCGCTGCCGAACGACGCCCATGCGGAGTGGTCGATCCGGGTGCTTCGGGCCGGCAAGCACGTGCTCTGCGAGAAGCCCCTCACGCGGCGGGCCGCGGAGGCGGAGGAGGCCTTCGACGTCGCAGAGCAGGAAGGCAGGCTGCTCATGGAGGCGTTCATGTGGCGGCATCACCCTCAGATCCGCCGGCTCGAGCAGCTGATCGCGGAGGGCGCAATCGGAAAGCTGCGGCTGATCCGTGCCGTCCATAGCTTCACCGCGGACGATCCGCTGGACATCCGGCTCCTGACCGAGCTCGACGGAGGCTCCCTGATGGACGTCGGTTGCTACTGCGTGCATGCCTCCCGCCACCTCGCTGGCGAGCCCGAGCGCGTCTACGGCGAAGCCGTCTGGAACGACGCCGGCGTGGACGTCCGCTTTGCGGGAACCATGGTCTTCCCCGGCGAGATTCTCTGCCAGATCTCATGCGGTCTCGACGTGCTCGAGACCCATCAGCTCGAGGTGCAGGGAGACTCGGGGATCCTCTTCCTCGACGATCCCTGGCACGGCTGGACGGCGCCCAGGATCGAGTTGCGAACGGATGACGGCTTGGAAGAGATCCGTTTCGAGCCGGCGGACCCCTACCAGCTCGAGCTCGAGAACCTCTCCGATGCGATCCTCGGCGGCGCGGAGCCGCTGCTCGGCCGCGCGGACGCGGTCGGGCAGGCGAGGGCACTCGAGCTGCTCTTCTCCTCCGCGAAGCGGGGAGAGTCGGCTCCCTAGAGTCGAAGCAGTGCCATGGACCTGGTCAGGGCGAAGTTAGATGTCCTTGAACGAGCTTCCGAGTTGACCACCGTCCACTGCGATCGTCGCGCCGGTGACGAAGGTGCACCTTAGATCGCAAAGCAGTGCGACGACGTCGGCGATTTCATGTGGTGCGCCGAGACGGCCGAGCGGATTCAGGCGCCGCCTCTCGGACTCGGGCAAGAGGCTCATGTATTCGGCGTTGATGTCCGTGTCGATCCATCCCGGAGCGACACACGCAGTCAGGATTAAGTACGGAGCGAGGTCGATCGCCATCGACTTCGTGCAGGCGGGACTTCGGTCAGAAGCCTCCCGCGCCGTGCGTCACTTACATAGATCGCCCTTTGCTGCATACAGTTCGAGGGGGTCTGCTTTCTCTGCGACGGGTGCGCATCTCTTCAAAGCGCCCTAGACTGAGCTCCGATCGCTGGCGAGAGGCCTTTGTATACCGCGCACTGCCCGGTGGAGTCGTCAAACATCTGTATGCAGATCGCCCCCGAGGGTTGGGAGTTGCTCGCGGCGAAGTGTCGCTCTAGTCGGTCGCGGCGACGGGCTCGGAGGCGAGGGCGGGCTTGCGCCGACGTCCTACGGCGCGGACGCCGCGGCGTGCCAGTCGGTAGCCGGCCGGCAGGGTGAACGCGAGCGAGAAAAGCAGGATGGACGTGAGCAAGACGAGTGAGGCGAGCGCGTTGACTTCGGGCGTGATGCCGAACTTGATTTGCGTGTAGATGTAGATGGGCAGCGTGTTGTAGCTGCCGATGATGAAGTAAGTGATCACGAACTCGTCGAACGAGAGCGTGAACGCGAAGAGGGCCCCGGCCAGGATGGCCGGGAAGATCAGCGGCAGGACCACCAGCCGGAGGCGGTTGAAGGCGTTCGCGCCCAGGTCGCTCGCCGCCCGCTCCAGGTTGCGGTCGAAGCCCTCCAGCCGCGCGGCGACAAGCAGGAGCACGAAGGGGATCGTGTACAGGCTCTGCCCGATCACCGCCGTCGTCGGCGAGAGCTGTACGTGCAGCACCTGCGCGAGGTTCAGCAGGCTGATGCCGATCAGGATCCCGGGAATCATGATCGGCAGCGTCATCGTCACGCGGAACCCGCCCGCGAAGCGCAGCCGGCCTCGCACCAGCGGGAAGGCAGCTGCAGTTCCGATGAGGACGCTGATCACCGTCACCAGGGCGGCCACCTTCAGCGTCGTGTTCAGCGCGTCCTGAATCGCGTAATCGCCGAAGACCTCCCTGTACCACGTGGTCGTCCAGCCGGTAATCGGGAACGACCCGTACTGGTTGGCGTTGAAGCTGAACAGCACGAGCAGGACGATGGGCGCGAACAGGAAGACGTAGATGAAAACGGCATAGCCCGTCAGCAAGCCTCGCGCGGCGCGCGCACGGGGCGACAGAACGCCGGCTTCACGCGCCATAGGCTTCCTTCGCCGAAAGCGACCTCCTGAAGAGGACGAGGAGCAGGATGACGAAAGCGGCGATCAGAAGCGCGATAGCAGACGCGCGCGCGTAGAGCGCTTCCTTCTGGAAGTTGTCGATCAGATTGCCCATCATGTACGACGACGTCGAGCCGATGATCCCGGGCGCGAGGTACTCGCCCAGGATCGGGATGAAGACGAAGATGACGGCCGTGATGATTCCGGGCCGGATCTGCGGGATCAGGATCCTGCGGATCGCCTTGAGCGGCGAGGCACCGAGGTCCATGGCCGCCAGCAGCTGGTCCCAGTCGAAGCGCTCGATGGACGAGTAGAGGGTGAGCGCGGCGAACGGGAAGTAGAGGTAGACGAGCACGACCACCACTGACCAGCGGTTGTAGAGCAGCGTGAGCGGCTGGTCGATGACCCCGAGACGCTCGAGAATCGTGTTGATGGCCCCCTTCCTCCCGAGGATGTTCAGCCACGAGTACATGCGCAGCAGGTAGCTCGTCCAGAACGGGACGACGACGAGCACGAGCAGTGGCTTTTGCAGGCTCCGCGGCACGTACCGGGAGAGCCAGTAGGCAAACGGAAAAGCAAGGCCGAGAGCAAGTCCGGTCGCGGCTAGCGCCATCCAGAGGGTCGCCCACATGGTGCGCAGGTAGACGCTGTGGCTCAGAAAGTAGCGATAGTTCTCTAGCGTCCAGTTGTGGATGACCCTGTAGTCGTAGTCCTGCCAGAAGCTGAAGCAGACGATCAGCGCGAAGGGGACGAAGAAGAACAGCCCTAGATAGAGGGTCGCCGGAATCAGGCCCCCAAAACGGCCGAGGTTGGAGGCGGCCCTGGCGCCGCCCCCCTCCTCGCGCACGACAGAGATCGCTTGCCTGTCGGCTGCGCTAACCGAAGACCTCGTTGAAGGCGTCGGTAATCGCCTGCACGTTCTTGGCCGGGCCCTGCAGATTGGCCTTGAAGATCAGCTCCGGGTTGTTGTAGTGGAAGGCGTCGGCCCGAGCCTTGTACCCCTGGTTGACGAGGAGCTTGTAGGCCTTCTCATTGAACATCGGCCGGCCGTTCTTGATGAAGTTCTTCGCTATCCACGCAGTCTGCGAGTAGGTGGCGTCGATGAACTTGGCGAAGACGTCCGTGTGCTTCGACTTCTTGACCATCTGCTCGCCGTCGAACCAGCCAATCAGCCCCTCTTTCGGGAACGCCACCTTGATCAGCGGCCCGCCTGCGTCCTTGACGCGGAGATCGACACCCAGGTTGCCGAGCACGATCCATGCTGACTCGTCCTTGAGCAGGTTGATGTTCTCGCTGTTCTGGTTGGCGAGATGGAGGATGTTCGGCTTCAGCTTCTTGAGCCACGCCTTCGACCGCTTGATCTCGGCCAGGGTCTGGTCGAAGGGGACCTTCGCGCCGGTGGCGAGTCCCGCGACCGCCATCACGCTTTCCGGCTGATTTTCGTAGGCGATCTTCTTCTTGTACTTCTTGTCGAGCAGGGCGTCGTATGACGTTGGCTTCGTCTTGATGTACTTCGGGTTGTAGTAGACATTGACCGTCGACCAGCCGTTGGGGAAGGCCATGTACTTCGAGCCGTCCTTCCAGACCTTGATGTGTTTGGCATCGGAGTACAGCTGCTTCGATGCCGGAATGTCCGACAGGTTGAAGGACTGAGTCAACCCGTCCTTGTGCATCTTCGTGACCCAGAGCGCATCCGCCGCCGCGATGTCGAACTGGGATCCGGTCTGCCTGATCGTCGTGTAGATCTCCGAGTCCGACGGGGCCAGCTTCGGGCGGCACGCGATGCCGGTCTTCTTCTTGGTGACCTGGAGCTGCTTCGGGAAGAAATGGTCGAACCAGGTCAGCCAGGTGATGGTGACAGCATCAGCCTCGAGAGCCGCCGCCGGCCCCAGTCGGCTGGCGAGAGCACTGCCGGCGCCGCCGAGGTACAAGCCGGCGGCTCCCAGCGCTCCGCCCTTGAGCAGTTCCCTACGGGTGAAGCCCCCTTCGTGTTCGGTCATTCCTGCGCCTCCTTCTTCTCTGAGCCCGCCTCCTCGATCAAGACGGCGTCATCCGGCTTCCACCAAAGGGCTACCTCCCTGTCCGTCTCCAGCACGTCGGGCTCGATCTCTCCCTTGCTGTGAACAGCGATCAACACGAGATCCTGACTCGCGGCGCACTCGGTTGCAACCCGAATGTGGTTCCCGAGGAACGCGGTCTGGATCGTGCGGGCGGTCAGCGATCCCGGCGGCGCGCTCTCGAGACGGAGAATGTGTATCGATTCCGGACGCACCATCAATGTCATCGAGCCAGCGTGCGCGGGGAGATCCTGCTCGGTACAGCCGACGCGAGTTCCGTCGGCCAGGACGACGGTTCCCTTCGCACTGCCGTCCACGGTGGCGTCGAAGAAGTTCGACTCGCCGATGAAGTCGGCCACGAACCGTGATCGCGGGCGCTTGTAGATCTCCTCCGGAACGCCGATCTGCTCGATCCTGCCGACTCTCAGGACGGCGACGCGGTCGGCCATCGTCATCGCCTCCTCCTGGTCGTGCGTGACGTACACGAACGTCGTGCCGACCTCGCGGTGGATCTGGGACAGCTCGACCTGGAGCCGCTTGCGGAGCTTGAGGTCGAGCGCGCCGAGCGGCTCGTCGAGCAGAAGGACGGCGGGCCGCCGCACGAGCGCGCGGGCAACCGCGACGCGCTGCTGCTGGCCACCGGAGAGCTGGCTGGGCAAGCGGTCGCCGAACTCCTCCAGCCCAACCAGTACCAGAACCTCGGCGACGCGAGCCGTGGTTTCCTTCCTTTCCACCCTGGCCATCCGCAGGCCGAAGCCCACGTTCTCGCGCACGGTCATGTGCGGGAAGAGCGCGTACGACTGGAAGACGGTGTTGACGTTCCGCTTGTGAGGGGGGAGGCGATCGACGCGCTGGCCCTGGATCCAGATCGTGCCCCCCGTCGGTGCCACGAAGCCGCCGATCAGGTTCAGGGTAGTGGTTTTCCCGCAGCCCGAAGGCCCGAGTAGGCAGAAGAATTCGCCGTCCTGGATCGCCAGCTCGGTGGGCTGGAGCGCGACGTGATGGCCGTACTTCTTCGAGACTCCGCGGAGCTCGATCCCCGGCCCGGCCGCTGTCCCGCGGCCTGAGCCGGAGGCCTCCCTCCGTTCTAGAACGACTGGCTCGGCCATTGCTTCCGAGGAGGGAAGGCTAGCACCGCTCCAGCTTCTCTCTGACGCGGGCGACCGCGGCCTGCACCTCCCGGTCGATGATCTGCTCGCCCTGCTCGCGGGTCGCCGAGCGCGGATCTGCGTCAGGCGGGACGGTGAAATCGCTGGTGGGGAATCCGTCGAAGGCCGGCCCGTCGACGATCCCGTACTCCGCGTACCGGAGTGGGAGGTCCGGGGGCGGCAGCTGGTCGAGGCGCACGTGCTCTCCGGCGATGGCCATCATGACCGCCGTCTCCTCGCGGGCGGCATGGCCGGGGTCCTGGTTGGGCGGCGGAGGGGGGACCCAGACCATCAGACTCATCACGGTGATCTCGTCCCGGCGCGTCTCTTCCCGGGCGATGCGCTCCAGGGTGCGCATGTGATTGGTGGCGCCGTGCCCGTTGACGAGGACGATCAGGCGAAAAGAGTCCGCGGCGAGCGCCCGAACGAGCTCCCGGACAGCGATGCCGAAGGCGCTCTCCTCGAAGTAGAGGCTCTTGACGGGAAAGCCGGGGAAGTCCATGCCGACGACCCGGGCGTCCTCGTCGAGACCGAGAACTCCTAGCTGATTCGACTCCGGACCGGACTGGAGCACCGTCTCGGTTCCGACGAAGAGCGTGGGCAGGACGACCCCGCCGACCTCGCGGGCCACGCGCACCGCCACGTAGTGGGCATGCAGACCGTCGGTGCCAACGGGCAGGTGCGGGCCGTGCCACTCGATCGGGCTCACCGGGCAGAGGGCGACCGGGACCCGGCGCTTCGCTTCGACGATCTCGCCGATGGTCATCAGCTCATACTCGACCTCATTCACCGCTCTCCTCCCTTGCGAGACGCATGGAACATCTGCGTCAGGACCTCCATGTCCAGCCGGGCTTGCTCGGGCGGCGTGCGGCAGACCTCGCCCTCGGTCACGCAGCGGTGGAAGTGCTGGAGCTCGCGGGCGAAGCTCTCGCCGTAGAACTCCGCGATCCGCACGGAGTTCGCAGTGCCGTCCCGTTCGCTGCGGCGGTAGACGGTGGGGTACTGCTTGAGCCAGGGGGAGGGGAAGGTGAGCGAACGCACCGAGTCGGCGAAGAAGAGCGAGACCGACTCGCGGTACTCGTGCGTGTCGAGGAGCTGGATCCAGGCGCTGTCCCAGCGGGCACCCGTGGCGAGGCGGACAGAGCCGGTCACCGCATGCCCCTCGTTCCACCAGTCGCCGTCGATCACCTCGCCGGTGAGGGGCTCGCCCATCTTCTCGAGCAGGCCGTGGACGAGGTTGACATCGTGCACCATGCTGCCGAGGAAGGACTCGGAGAACGCCTGGACGACGTCCGGCGCACCTGAGCCGACGGCCGCCTCGACCTGCTCAGCTTCGGCCTTTCGGGTGGCCTCGACGACATTTCTCGGCACGTCGTCCCCTCTGACGATCTCGCCCGGCTCGAAGTAGGGCACGAACTCGGGGTCGTTGACGATGACGCTGACGTACCGCAGCTCGGACGCCGACTCCGGTAGCTCCGCGAGCATCCGCTCGTAAGCAGGGTCGAATCGCTTCATCGTGCCCACCTGAACTACCCGGGCGGCCCGGTCGCGGGCGGCAATGATCGCATCCGCATCCGCGAGGGTGATGCACATCGGCTTCTCGACGAAGACGTGGAGGCCGGCGTCGAGCGCGGCAAGCACGACCTCGGCGTGCGCCCCGGCGGGCGAGGAGACCAGGATCGCGTCCAGTCCGCCTTCCTCGAGGAGCCCGCGGTAGTCGGCGTGGAGCCGGGGGATGCGGTGGCGGGCGCCGAGGGCCTCACGGACGGTGGCGCTCGGCTCGGCCAGTTCGGTCAGCTCGAAGAGGTCGTGACGGGCCGCTAGGTAGTGGAGGTGCATCGCCTGGGCGACGAGGCCGCCCCCGACGACGCCGACACGTAGCCTCAAGCCAGCACCTGAGTGGCCACCTTCCGGAAGGCCAGTGCGATCTCCTCGAGGTCCTGCTCGTCGCAGAGCGGCGAGACGTCCACGTGGACGCTGCGCTCGAGCAGATCAAGCGTTCGTGGACACTCGGGCGAGGGAGCTCCTGCAGCGCTGATCGCGTCGAGGACCGGCTGCCAGTACGGATAGACGTGCAGGTCGACCAGGTCGGGCGAGTAGATCTGACCGGCCAGGACACCCTCGGAGCGGAGGGCGGCGGCGGCCTCGCGGGCGAGGACGGCGCTCTCCGTGAACGTGATCAGCGCGATGCCGGCGTCGCCTCCCTCGTCGTTCGCGTGGCGAAGGGTGAGTCCCGGCAGGCCGGTGATCTCCTTCGCAAGCCGCGCGTGGTTCGCGCGCATGCGCTCGAGCAAGCCGTTCAGCCGCTTGAGCTGGACGCGACCGACGGCGCCGATCAGCTCGGAAGCACGGAAGTTCCAGCCGGGAAAGCGAGGGAGACCGGCGCCGCTTCGCACGGAGCCGGCGCAGTCGTGGACGTCGAGGGCGAGCTCGTAGAGATCGCCGCGGTCGGTGATCATCACGCCGCCCTCGCCGGTGGTGATGATCTTGTTGAATTGCAGGCTGAAGCCGCCGGCGTCGCCGAACGTACCCAGGCGGCGGCCCTCGAAGGAGGCGCCGGCCGCTTGGCAGACGTCTTCGACCAGGGCGAGCCCGTCCCGTTCGGCCAAGCCGGTGAGCGCGCCCATGTTTGCGGGGGCGCCGCGCATGTGGACCGGCACGATCGCTTTCGTGTGCGAGGTCAGCTTCCGCTCGACATCGGCGGGATCGAGCGTCAGCGACTCGTCGACCTCGGCGAGCACGGGAAGCGCTCCGGAAGCCAGAACGGCGTTCGGGGTCGCGTTCCAGGTGTACGCCGGGACGATGACCTCGTCGCCCGGTCCGACTCCGGCGCCGATGAGTCCGCAGATGAGCGCGGAGGACCCGGCGTTGACGCACAGGGCGTGGCGCGCCCCCATGTGGGCTGCGAACTCGCGCTCGAAGGCGCCCACCTCCTGCGGCCCGTCGCCTACCCCGTAGTAGCGGAACAGATTCTTGCTGCGGATCACCCGCTCGAGCGCCGCAAGCTCCTCGTCGCCGACCTCCATCCCGCCTGGGAACATGGGCGCCTCGGCCCTCGTGCGGGCGGGCGGGCCTCCGTCACGCGCGAGCCGGAGCCGGTCGGCCTCGATCGCCATGACGGGCATTCTGAACGCGCGCCGTCCTCGAGGCAACGCAGTCAACTCGAGACGAGCGCGTGATCGGGTGAGAGCCAGAAGGGGGTGAAGTAGGCGGGCGTTGCCGAGAGCGGCAGGATCTCGTCGGCGACCGCGATGCCCAGCGTGTCGCGCATGAACGCGCGGCGGGCCTGGACTCTCGACCAGAGATCGGGGTGGCGCGCCGCCAGCTCGGCCCGGAGATCCGCGTCGGCCACTGCGAGGGTGTCCTCGCAGTTTGCGGCCCAGCCGGGCCGCGCCTGGTCCGGGATGATGTCGCACTGCAAGCACATCCCCGAGCGGATGGGGTCGTGGGAGCCCGGCCTGATCGGCGTGTGCACCCACTCGTCAAGGTGCGTGAGGTGACCGGGGTTGAGGGCCGACCTGAAGTCCGTGCCCTCGAGTGCTGCCCGAATCCGTCGGTCGAGCTCTCCTCCGGCCACCCCCAGCTGGATCGACTCGTACCAGGTCATGATCGCCCGCCAGTATGGGATCACCAAACGCTCCAGGTAGTCGGCGGCGTGGTTTCGCGGCCTCTGACGCGCCCGTTCGATGAGGCCAGCACGGCAGCACAGCCCGCCCCAGAACCCGACTGCCGTCGTAGCGGCGTCACCGAGCTTGAGACGCCGATCGCTCGGGCTGCGCAGGCCGACGGCGACCTCGGGCCCGGACGCGAACATGACGTGCGCCGAGAGTGGATCGCCCGCGTAGGCCATGGTCGACACCGCCTGCCGCTCGCTCATTCCCGGCTCGGTCGCTAACACGATCGAGGTCACGGCTCGGGAGGCCCGGGCGGCCGCCCACTCGAAGACGGCAATCTGGTCTGCGCTCGAGACCGAGCGAAGCCCGTCGTGCGGGTTCATCACCACCTCGGTCACATCGAGGAGCGCTCCGTCGGCTCCCACGAGAGCTCGGATTGCGTCGACGATGAAGGCGGGGGCCGCGATGGGGGCTGCATCTAACCTCCACTCGTCGGGCTCGAAGTATTTCCAGCCCACAATGGCCGCGCCCATGCCCACCTCGATCCCGGCCTCGCGAAGGGCGTCCGATAGAGAGAGGCCGTGAGCGCGCTCCTGGCCCATCAGCCCCAGCGAGGGACAGTGGAGGATTTCGAGGTCGACCGTCAAGAGCGTCGTCAGGGAAAGGCCCTCGTTGGCAACTACGAGCGACCGCTTGCCCGGCGCCAGGACTAGGAGCGCCTCCTCGAAGCGGGGGTCGAAGCCGCAGAAGAAAGACAGGTTGGCGAAGTGCTCCCGGTCGGCGTAAACGACGACTACCTCGGCCTCGACGCGCTGGCCGAGAACGGCCAGGCGCTGCTCGTACTCGGCCGTGGGCAACACCGGCCGCTCGTCCGGGACCAGAAGCGGCGGCACGCCCACGTGCTCGAGACCGACCATCTCAGCGTGTGAGCTTAAGCTGCTGCCTGTCGACGCGGAAGGAGTCATGATGCACGTGCTGATAGCCGGCGAGACGTGGATGACGCACAAGGTCGAGGTGAAGGGCTTCTCTACGTACTCGACCGGCTCGTACGCGGTCGGCCTGACCCAGCTGGTCGACGGTCTGCTGGCCCACGGCGACGAGGTCACACACATCACGAATCACGGGGCGGTCGAGGCCTTCCCCTGGACGCTCGCAGACTTCGAGCCCTTCGACGTAGTGGTCCTGAGCGACATCTCGGCCGACACCATCCAGCTCCACCCGTCGTGCACCGAACGAGGAGAGCGGACTCCGGACCGCCTGCGCGTGCTCTCCGAGCACGTACAGCGCGGGCACGGTCTGCTCATGGTCGGCGGCTACATGTCCTTCTCTGGCTTCGAGGGCAAGGCGCGCTACCAGTCGACTCCGTTGGCAGCAGTCCTGCCGGTGGAGCTGCTCGGCCACGACGACCGGGTCGAGGCGCCCGAAGGCGTGACGCCTGAGGTCCATGTGCCGCACGCCGTTCTCGACGGGATCGCGCCGGACTGGCCGTACTTCCTCGGCTACAACCGGCTGATCGCGAAGGACGAGGCGGAGGTTCTCATGAGCGCGGAAGACGACCCGTTCCTCGTCCTAGGGGTCGCCGGCGAGGGACGCACCGCGGCCTTCGCCTCTGACTGCTCTCCGCACTGGGGAAGTCCCGCATTCCTCGCCTGGCCGGACTACGGGCGCTTCTGGAGTCAGCTCGTGGCCTGGCTTGGCGGGCACTAGGACTTGCTCGCGATCCTCGGCGGGATCGGGGCGGCCTTCTGCTTCGGCGCCTCCACCCTCTGCTCGTCGCGATCGAGCAGGCTGATCGGGTCGAGCTCGGTTGTCGCCTGGATGATGCTCGTCGGACTGCTGGTGCTGCTGCCCGTGGCGGTCGCCGAGGGCGTTCCCGAAGGGCTCGACGCAGGCGCAGGAGTATGGCTCGTCCTTTCCGGGCTGGGCAACGTCGTCGGGCTCCTGATCGTGTACGCGGCGCTCCGGATCGAAAAGGTCGGGATCGTGGCGCCCATCACATCGACGGAGGGGGCCATCGCGGCACTGATCGCGGTTGCGGCCGGCGAGGCGATTGGCGGCGGCACCGGTCTCGCCCTCGCCGTCATAGTCTTGGGCGTCATACTCGCCGGGGTCGTTCGCGCCGAGCGAGAGGTGGAGCACGGCTACGGCCGGCGGGGAGCGCTGCTCGCGCTCATCTCGGCCGGGTGCTTCGGTGTCGGCCTCTATGCGACCGCCCGCATCGGAGCCGACCTCCCGCTCGTCTGGGCCGTGCTACCGGCGCGCGTGGCCGGTGCTCTCTTTATCGCGATCCCCCTGGTGCTGGGATCCCGCCTGCGGCTGACCCGTCGGGCTCTGCCACTCGTCGTCGCCTCCGGTCTCGGAGAGGTCGTCGGCTTCGCCTCCTTCGCCTTCGGAGCGCGGCGCGGGATCGCCATCAGCGCCGTGCTCGCCTCTCAGTTCGCAGCCGTCGCAGCGATCGGCGCTTACTTTCTCTTCGGCGAGCGGCTCACTGGGATCCAGCTCGTCGGCGTTGCCACGATCCTCGCGGGAGTCGCGGCCCTCACCGGGCTGCAGACCTGAGCGGCAGGCAAGTTCAGTGGCGCTCGTGTCGGGTCCTAGCGGGTTCGACCGCGAACGTGTACGCCGTCGCCCTCCGGGTCGACTTCCTGGACGTCGTCCGGGCTACGGTGTGGCACGCGCGTTGTTCGGGTTACGTGGCGCCTCGTCTCCCTTTCTTGATGCCGTCATGCGTTCGACGCTCGCCCTGGTCGCGAAGAGTCGGCGCGGTAGGGACTCAAAGGCGCGCAGACCGCGGAGTAGAACGCCAGGGCGTCGTCCGTCGTCCGGACCCTACGGCTGCGTTTGCGGCGGTTTACGAACCGCACGTGAATCCGCACATGCCTCGACCGCGCGCAATCTCGATGGGCGCGGTTCGTGTCGGTCTTCGCCGAGCAACCGCGGCGCTTGAGGTAGCTCAAGAAGGCGTCTACGGCCTCGCGAGCGGTGCTCGGGCGGATCGGGGTTGGGGCGCTCATCGTCGCCCTCCACATGCGGGTAGTCCGATTGCCATCTTGTGCTGACTATTAGCACATCCGGGACGACTCTTCGGACGCTGAGTTGGCTTTACTGGTGCTCTCCCAACTGAGCTAACCGCCCCGGCTCATCGATTGTATCGGCGCCTCGCGCCGGCCGCTCAGCGTCTGGTGCGGCGCGCGCGGGCGGCCGGGAGCGCGACGAGCCCCATGAGGGCACCCCCGACGATCGCGGCGACGATCACCGCCGAGGCAGGGAATCCGGCCGACGACCCCGCGTGCGCGATGCTCTGCGGGCTGACGGCGAGTGCCCGCGCTCCGCTCCCGACGCGACTGATCTTCCGGGCGAGGGCAGCCTGGATGTCTTCGCCGGCGGACGAGTAGACCCGCAGATCCTCAGGCAGCCGCGCGAGGGCCTGGCGGTAACAGCCGACCGGATACGAGGCCTCGATCCGGCCGTCCGCCCAGTCCTGGACGAGCCGTTGCCAGCACGGCATACTGGCCCCGCGAGCAGGCGACGCGAACCCGAACAGCGCCGCGATCACCACCAGCAAGAGCCCCCCTCGCACCATCAGATGTCTGTTGCCCGACTTGGCGCTATCGAAACATGAGCTTGACGCCGCGCCCGCTCCTCGCCTAACGTCGGCGCCGTGCCGTATCGAGTCGTGTGCGTATCGCGGGCAGTCGGGGCCGGCGGCGAGGAGGTCGGACGACTCGTGGCCGAGCGCCTGGGATATCGCTACCTGAACGAGGAGATCGTCGCGGCTGCGGCCTCGAAGGCGGGGCTCGATGCAGAGGCGGTCGCCGATGCGGAGCGCCGGCGGTCGTTCATCCGGCGCCTCCTCGAAGGCGCGTCGGCGGGAGACGCGATCGAGACCTACGCGTTCGGCGGCTTCGTGGCCGCCACAGGCAGCGAGGATCTCCGAGGGGTGATTCGCGAGACGATCGAGGAAGCGGCGGCTCAGGGAGACGTCGTGATCGTCGCGCACGCCGCCTCGTTCGCCCTCGCCGGTCGTCCCGACGTCCTGCGAATCTTCGTGACCGCTCCGGCGCCTACCCGCGCGGAGCGCTCGGCGCAGGCCGAGGGCCTCGAGAGCAAGGAGGCGGCCAAGGCGATCAAGGACTCCGACAACGCCCGCGCGGACTACCTCCGGCGCTTCTACGAGATCGACGACGAGCTGCCGACCCACTACGACCTCGTCGTCTCGACCGACGTGCTCAGCGTCGAGCAGGCGGCCGAGATCGTCGCGCAAGCGGCTCAAGACTAGAAGATCTCCGGGCACCACGGTGCCCGGTCGGCGCGGAAGAGCGCGTCGGCGCGCTCGAGCCCTCCCGGGCGCAGCTCCTCCGCCCGTCCTGCTCGCGCGAGCTGCCCGAAGGTGAAGCCCCCGAGGTAGACCGAGCCCAGCGCACCCACCTCACAGCGCAGGTCGGGTTCCTCTTCGGCGCGCGCTGCCTCGCCCGCCTCGAGCTTCCAGCGGCCTTCGTTCCAAGGACAGAAGTGGTCGGCCACCTCGATCACCACCGTACCGTCCACTACGTACGAGCGGCCTGACAGCGCCGCCCCCACGTCGACGAGGCGCACCCAGAGCGCGTCGCCGACGCGGAAGCGCATCCGGCGCGGCTCGGCGAGCAGGAAGAACAACGGGTGATCGACCGGGAGCAAGCTCGCCTTGATGCGATCGATCCAGTCGAGCTCGAGCAGCGTGCGCCAGACGTCTCGCGTCCCCTCAGGAGTCGTACCCATCGCTTCGATTACACGCAGCGAGCCCGTGGAGACTCCCGCCTCGAAGGACGTGTGGAGCCGATACACGGCGTATCCGTTGGGTTCGCCGTCGACGACGACCACCAGGCGTGCCATCTCGCCGCCTCCGAAACGCTGCTCGGGCATCGGCAAGAATCCTCACCTCCCACCACTCGCGAGAACGCTCCAGCATCCCGGGCGTGACCGCCGCGATCCGCTCGTAGATGGTTGGAAGCAGATCCAGGCCCTCTTCCGGCGACACCAGCCGCCCGTTCTCCACAGGCCCGAGCACGCTGTAGAGCGCCGCGTGATCGCGCGAAAGGTCGATCTCGCCGCAGAGCGAGGCCATCCCGTACCCGAAGCGGCCGTAGATACGCTCGTCCGCAGACCAGAGGGCCGCGAGCGGCTCAGCGCGCTCGCGAACGTCCTCGAGTTGAGCCCGCATCAGCGCATTCAGCACGCCGCGGCGCCTGTGCGTAGGTAGCACGCCGACCGCTGCGACGCCAGCCGTGGGCAGCCGTCCGCCCGGAACCGTGAGACGGAAGGTGAATGCACCACCTCCGACCACCGCCCCGTCCATCCAGGCCGCGTGCATCCGCTCGGGCGGAATGAAGCGCGCGCTTGCCGCGCGGCCGTCTCCTCGGTCGGAGTGGTGCCGAAGTAGTGCCAGATCGGCGCCATCGCCGGGAGCACCTCGCCCGGTTCGCACGTCTTGACCTCGATCACGCGATCCTCTCCAAGGGCGCGTACTCGAGCATCAACCGGCGCTCGGCGCCGTCCTCGGCGAAACGCACGGTGACGACGCCGGGCTCGACGGCGAGCACCACCCCCTCGCCGAGCGTGCCGTGGCGGACCGAGTCCCCGGTGGCCAGGACAGGCAGATCGGTTCGCGGCTGGACGCCGGGCGCCGGGGAGCCGAAGCCCGCCCAGGACGCAGGCCGCAACCGCTCGCTGACGACCTCCTCGGGCAGCTCGTCGAGGAAGCGAGAGGGCAGGTTGTAGGAGCGCGTGCCCCAGAGGGCGCGCGCCGACGCGTGCGTCAGCGTCAGCCGCTCCTGAGCCCGGGTCATGCCGACGTAGCAGAGGCGCCGCTCCTCCTCGATCCCCTGCTCCTCGATCGAGCGCGAGTGCGGGAAGATCCCCTCCTCCACCCCGATCACGAAGACGGCGCGGAACTCGAGCCCCTTCGCGTTGTGGAGCGTCATCAGCGTCAAGAGGCTCTCCTCCTCTCGCAGAGCGTCCTGGTCGGAGTAGAGCGAGATCTCCTGCAGGAACCCCGAGAGGGTCGGTTCCGCGGCCTGCTCCATGTACTCCTTCGTGACGCCGACGAGCTCCTGCAGGTTCTCGATGCGCCCCCGCGCCTCGATCGTCCGCTCCGCTTCGAGCGCTTCGAGATAGCCCGACTGCTCGAGCACGCGCTCGAGCAGCTCGGGTACGGACAGCTCCTGCGACTGGGCCGTGAGCGAGAGCAGCAGCGTGCGCAGCGAGTCGACCGCCCGGCGTGGAGCGGGTCCCACGCCGGCGTCCTCCGCGCACGCGAGGGCCTGATACAGGGCCATGCCCTGCGCGTCGGCGAAGACTTGCAGCCGCGCGAGCGTGGTGTCGCCGATCCCCCGGCGCGGCCGGTTGGCGATGCGAAGCAGCGAGACGGCGTCCGCGGGATTGTCGATCACCTGCAGGTAGGCCACGGCGTCCTTGATCTCCGCCCGCTCGTAGAAGCGCGGGCCGCCGATGACCTGGTAGGGGATGCCCTGGCGGACGAGCACGTCCTCGAGCACCCGGCTCTGCGCGTTCGTGCGGTAGAAGACGGCGATCTCCTTGCCCGAGTAGCCCTGCTCGATGAGCTCGGCCACCTCGGCGGCGACGAACCGGGCCTCCGCGTGCTCGTCCTCGACCTCCAGCGCCCGCACCGGCTCCCCCTCGCCCAGGTCCGACCACAGGTTCTTTTCCTTGCGCTCGCGGTTGTGCTGGATGACCGCGTTCGCGGCGCGCAGGATGGTGTTGGTGGAGCGGTAGTTCTGCTCCAGGGCGATCACGCGCGTGTCGCCGAAGTCGCGCTCGAACTCGAGGATGTTGCGGATGTCGGCGCCGCGAAACGCGTAGATCGACTGATCGGGATCGCCCACTGCACAGACGTTGCGATGCCGCTCGCCGAGCAGCCGGAGGAGACGGTACTGGGCGTGGTTGGTGTCCTGGTACTCGTCGACGAGCACGTAGCGGAAGGCCTTCTGCCAGCGGGTCTTCGCCTCGGGGAAGCGCTCGAGCACCTCGACCGTGAGCATGAGCAGGTCGTCGAAGTCCATCGCGTTCGAGGCGTGCAGCCGCTTCTGGTAGAGGGCGTAGACGTCGGCGACGGTCTGGTCGTAGAACGAGGAGACGCGGCTCGCGTACTCGTCCGGCCCCACCAGCTGGTTCTTCGCCATCGAGATCTGGGCGTGGATCCCCCTGGGGACGAAGCGCTTCGGATCGCGCTCGAGCTCCTCGAGGCAGGCCTTGGTCAGGCGGACCTGGTCGGCCTGGTCGTAGATGGTGAAGTTGGAGCGGTAGCCGAGGCGCGGGGACTCCCGGCGCAGGATGCGCCCGCACGCGGCATGGAAGGTGAGGATCCAGATGCGGCGGGCGGTGCCGCCGAGCAGCCCCTCGAGGCGGGAGCGCATCTCCCCGGCCGCCCGGTTGGTGAAGGTGATGGCCAGGATCTCGTTCGGCTCGACACCGCAGGCGCCGATCAGGTGCGCCACCCGGTGCGTGAGGACCCGGGTCTTTCCGGAGCCCGCTCCGGCCACCACGAGCAGCGGTCCCTCGGTGGCGAGAACCGCTTCACGCTGGACCGGATTGAGCCCGGCGAGGTACTTCTCGGGCTCCAGGGTGGCTTCGGCGCTCACCCCGCCGATGCTAGCTACCCGGATCCTGCGATAAGCGGTTGAGGCTGCCGATCGAGGTCGATGCTCGAGCGCGGGACTCGCGGCGAGCGTCGTCAGGAGGCGAGGTGGTTGAGGCGAGCGGGCAGGCGCCCTCCAGCGACTTGATCGCGGGGTC
>WNFU01002190.1_pt1 | contig 46293 bp, 55 predicted proteins | sample 5400121 | NCBI WGS metagenome assembly WNFU01 (sample SAMN13153360, study PRJNA577476) | soil metagenome | isolation source: 100 cm soil or saprolite under grassland replicate 1 | place: USA:California | collected 2016-06-15 | reverse complement strand
CACTGCCGTGCCCTATGGGCCATTGCATGGTGTGGAATCAGGGAAGGACCAAGCCATGGCCTCCGGCTGAGCTCATATCGCCGAGGCCAGCTCGTTGAAACGCGACCCCAGGCCCGGGGGATCATGGCCTGTGACTTCTTCACCATGGAGACGGTCCAGCTGAAGACGCTGTACGGTGAACCGGTCCCCGTCCACCCCGACGAGATCTGGCGCTGTGACCCGCTCGCCGGGCTCATCCACGAATATCGGGGGATCGCGGCATGACTGCCAGAGCCGCCGCGAGGCGACCGCGATGAGCCAGAGCGGGCAGCCGCGGCCGGTCTTCCTCATCGCCCGCAATCCGCAGCCTGACACCAAGCTCCCCTACCTGCTGAAGCTCCCCCTGGAAGGGGCCTGGTGCTGAAGGCCCGAGACACCTGGCCCAGGGTCTCCCGGATCTACTGCCATCGGTTTGAGGAGGACTGGCCCACGCAGCCCGAGATCCTCGAGCGGGTCCCCGTGACCTCCTGCCGGCGGCGGGGCGCGGCGATCGACCTGGTGCTGGATCGTCCTCACCTTGCCCGCTCGCAGTTCGTGTTCACCGAGGTGCGGGGCAGACCAGCCATCTTCTGGCAGACCCAGAAGACCGCCAGGTCACGACCGAGCGAGCGGCGCTTACGGCAGGCGACTACGCGGTCAGGACCCAACAGGGCGCGGTGCTGTTCAAGCTGGAGCACGTGAGCGGAACCTGGCTGGCCGACGTCCTGGCCCGCCTGCAGGTCCGCTACCCCGAGGTTCAGGTGGTCTTCGCCGACTCGCGGCGGTTCGCTGAGGAGTGGACCTACCGGTTCCTCGCCGCCGCCCTCGCCGATGCCGCCGACCCGGCAATGCGCGAGTAGCCGTCCACATCAGGCTCAGCACGTCGAGCCAGAAAGCCACCGCTTGTCTCAGGCCCTCGCTGATCAGAAGTGGATCGTTCATGCCGATGGGCCGGATCTGCCGCTTGTGTGCCTTGTGGCTGACAACTTGGGGTGCGAGCCTCGCGGCGTCTCCGCCTCGAGCGTGAAAGGAGCGCCGTGAATCTCCCGCGTTTGCGCTTGCCGAGCCGAGAGTTGATCAAGCTCCCGCTGCCGTTGCTACTGGCGGTCGCCGTGCTGGTGGCTGGCGGTACCGCGTTCGGACTCATCGGACCCCTCCAGCATCCCGGGCCGCAGGGGGACGGGACCGGCGTGACCAGCAATGGCTGGTTCGTCACCCCGGTTGGCCGGCAGGTGCAGCTGGGCGAGCGCCCCTACGGCGCCTCGCTGAGCCCGGACGGCCGCACCCTGCTGGTCTCCAACGACGGTCAGTGGATGCAATCGATCCAGGTCGTCGACACGGCCTCCGGCAAGGTTGTGCAGACCATCTCCTACAAGACGCCTCAGGCGCTGTGGGTCGGGGTGGCGTGGAGCCCCGACGGCAGGCATGCGTACGCGTCGGCGGGCGGCAACAACAAGCTCCGCGTCTACGACGTCGCCGGCCAGCACCTGACCGAGGGTGACCCGATCGCCATCCCGACCAGTACTGCCAGCCCCAACCCGCACCCCGCCGGGATCGCGGTCTCCCCGGATGGCAAGACGCTGTATGCCGCCGAGAACCTGGCCGACGCGGTCGCGGTCGTCGACCTGGCCACCGCGAAGGTGACCGCCACCGTGCCGGTCGGCCACAACCCCTACACCGTGGCGCTGAGCCGTGACGGCAGGCTCGCGTTCGTGTCCAACTGGGGCGCTGACACCGTCAGCGTGCTGGACACCGCGACCGACCAGGTCACCCGGACGATCCGGGTCGGCACCCACCCCAGCGCGCTGCGCCTTGGCCCTGGCGGCCACAAGCTGTACGTCGCCGACACCGACGCCGACAGCGTCTCGGTTATCGACACCGCCACGCTCGCGGTAACCAGCACGATCAGTCTGGCGCCGTATGGAGGCGCCCCGGTCGGCTCCAGCCCCAACGCCCTGGCGGTGGCGCCCGACGGCGGGACGCTGTACGTGGCCAACGCCGGCGATAACGACGTGGCCGTGGTAGATCTCGAGCATGCGAGCGTTCGCGGGCTGATTCCTACCGCCTGGTACCCGACCGGGCTGGAGCTCAGCCGGGACGGCGGCCGGCTGCTGGTCCTCAACGCCAAGGGCCTTGGCGCCGGTCCCAACCCCAACGGGCCCAACCCCTACACCGACGCTCAGCTGCGCGGCACAGTCGGGTGGCAGAGCCAGTACGTCGGCTCGATGATCCAGGGCAGCCTGTCGATCGTGGACGTGCCCGATGCGGACATGCTCGCCAGCTACACCCAGCAGGTCCAGCGCAACGACGACTTCGGCCTGGGCGACCAGGTCCGCACCCAGGGTGCCAGGCCGGAGCAGGTCATCCCCCGCCACGTCGGCGACCCGTCGCCGATCAAGCACGTGATCTATGTCGTCAAGGAGAACCGCACCTACGACCAGGTCCTGGGCGATCTGGGCAAGGGTGACGGCGACCCGTCGCTGACTCTGTTCGACCCCACGGTCACCCCGAACCAGCACCAGCTGGCAAGCCGCTTCGTAACCCTCGACAACTTCTACGCCAACGCCGAGGTCTCGGCCGACGGCTGGAGCTGGTCGACCGCGGCCTACGCCAATACCTATGACCAGAAGAGCTGGCCGCCGAACTACGGCGGCCGCAACAGGCCCTACGACTTCGAGGGCGGCAACCTCGCCTCCTCGCCGGGCCGCGACCCCGAGCGGGGCTACCTGTGGGACCGGCTGGACGATGCTGGGGTCAGCTACCGCAACTACGGCTTCTGGATCCAGCTTCCCGGTACGGTCGGGCCGACCAACAATGTCGCCGACACCGAGCCGAACCTGCAGGCCAACACCGACCACGCCTTCCCCGGCTACAACAACGCCATCCCCGACCAGGTCCGTGCCGACGAGTGGCTGCGCGAGTTCCGCCAGTTCGAGGCGGACGGCAACCTCCCGACGGTCGAGCTGCTGCGGCTGCCCGACGACCACACCTCGGGCACCACGCCCGGCGCGCCGACCCCCAAGGCGCAGGTCGCCGACAACGACCTGGCGCTTGGCCGGGTCGTCGACGCGGTCTCCCACTCGCGCTACTGGACCGACACCGCGATCTTCGTGGTCGAAGACGACGCCCAGGCCGGCCCCGACCACGTCGACGCGCACCGCACCATCGCGCAGGTGATCAGCCCCTACACCCAGACCGGCACGGTCGACTCGACCTTCTACTCGACGGTGGCGATGCTCCGCGCTATCGAGCTGATCGTCGGGGTGCGCCCGCTCACGCAGTTCGACGCGGCCGCAGTGCCGATGCTCAACGCCTTCACTGACACGCCGGACCTCGCCTCCTACGATGCCATCACCCCGCAGCAGCCGCTGGACGAGAAAAACTCGCAGAGTGCCCCAATGGCCGCGACCTCGGCCAGGCAGGATCTGCGCCAGGAGGACCGCATCGACGAGCAGGCCTTCAACCAGGCGATCTGGAAAAGCGTCAAGGGCGCCGACAGCCAGATGCCCGCACCCGTCTACCGGTACGGCGCTGCGCCCACCGTGGCCGCCGGCCACGACGCCGACGGCTGACCCGTCCCACCTGACCGCTGGTCCCGGGTCTCCCCTGCCCCGGGACCAGCCGCAGGACTTCTTCGCCGCAAAGTTCACCGGAACTTCCAGCCCGGCCGGCGAGGCCGGTCGTGGGGGTGGGCTGTCCAGCGTCCAGCACTTGGTGGTGATCTACGTCCCGCTCGACCAGCCGACCGGGGACCTGGTGCACCGCTTCCGGCCCGCCGACCCCTCCGGGGCGGGCCGGTGGCTCGACATCGTCCCTGACCGGCTGGTGCGCGCGCCGGAGAAGCTGACCGTCGGCGGCGTGGAGTTCGAGCTGTACCCGATCACCGGCGAGGAGACCAGCGACGGGCTCGTCATCCACCTCCCCGACCGTGGCGTGGCGCTCGTGGGCGACATGCTCATGCCACAGCTCGGCGGGCCGTTCTTCCCGGAGGGATCCGTCGAGGGCCTGTTCGAGTCCATGACCCTGGTCGAGGGCCTGGCGCCGCGTGTGGTCATCCACGGCCACACCCCGCTCACCGACCTGTTCACGATCGACCTCTTCCCGGTCCTGGCTGCGGCCCTGCAAGACCTGCACCAGACCACCCTGGAAGCCATCCGCAGCACCAGCGCCCGGCTCTCACCCGCCCGAACAGCATCGATCAGCCGGTCCAGCACCTGGCACTCGCCGCGCCGGCCCGGTAGCTGCGCGGCGCGTCCTTGCAGGCGGGAGGGTCGCCGGCTGACCCGCGGTTTGGCGCCAGCTGCTCGGCCATCGTGATCGACGCCTCCATCAGCGGGCTGGCAGCGTGCAGCAGGCCGCTGGCGGCCGGGCGGCGGCCACGGTAGCCGCGACCTTCACCGCGACGGTCGCCGCGGGGTTGGTTTCGCTGCCATCGTAGTCCCGGGCGTGCTGGCTGGACGGAGTGTCCTGAACCAGCGCGGGCCGGCAGCCCGGCCAACCCGGCCAACCAGTCACCGTCCGGGTCGTGGCCAGGCCCGCCGGGGCTGGACGCGGCCCGCCAAAGGGTCCGGCGACCTGCCCTTACCAGGTGGCGGGGTCGTTGCGGACGGGTCAGCACCCCCTGGGAGGGGACTCCGCACGATCCGCGACGACTCGCAATACCTCACGACGAATCGCACCACTGCTTGGGCGGATGAGGAACCAGTAGGCCGCGAAGGCCCGCCGTGTCCGCGGATCGGTCGCAAGCATTCGGGTCTCGGTGCGCAACAGCGTGCCCCTGGAGGTGGATTCGAGGCGGAACTCCATCGCGACCTTGATCCATCCAGGTTGTGACCAGGCCCGCAAGGCTCGCTCCTGCCTGGGGCTCCGCAGCCGGCTGCCATGGTGCCGCCGACGGCTGGCCGGCAGATGGCGTCTTCCCCGACCACTCTTAGCTGAAATGTCGGCAGTCGCACGGATGCGGCGTGGTGCCGGCCTGGGGCTCAAGAGGGACCCTCGCGCCGCTCCTTGCCCGCGGGGCGATGGGCACCAGTTCGTGCCGCTGCCTCGGGCTGGTCGGTGAGCTGGTGGTAGGGGGTGCGCAGGCCGTCGCGCAAGAGCGGGCCGAGCAGGTGCCGGGCGCGCAAGAGCAGCGCCGCGGCCAGCACCAGGTAGGTCACGGCGAGGGCGACTAGCTCGGTGGCGCCCGGGACCAGCGCGGCCAGCGCGAACTGGACCAGGAACAGCCCCGACAGGGCCGCAGCCTCCCGGACACTGATCTCCAGGTTCACCAGGACCGCCACCGCGAACAGGCTCTGCGCGGCCGTCAGCAGCAGCTCCTCGCGCTGGGCGGGTCCGACGGGCAGGCCGGTGGCGGTTCCGGAGGCGACGGCGAAGACCAGCGGGAGGGTGCCGACCAGCAGCGTCCACTGGTTCACTTTGGAGGAGACCAGCGTGCTCAGCCCGCTGGTGGTGTTCAGGTGCCAGGCGTACAACCCGGCAACCAGCAGCTCCGGCGCCTCCGAGGCCAGCGGGGCGACCCACTGGACCAGGAAGAAGGGACTGATCCCCAGCTGCTCGCCGCTCTGGACCAGGCCGTCGGCAAAATGCTCAGCCGACAGCAGGATCACCACCGCCGCGAACGCGAAGAACGACAGGTAGGTGGCCCGCCGCCGGCGGGCCGGCAGCGTCGCCAGCCAGGCCGACGGGCCGACCAGGTTCGGCTCCGTCGGCGGTGCCTTGGAGACCCGCAGGGTGTAGGCGACGAAGATGGCGACCAGCACGACCAGGTCGACCAGGGTGACCGTGCGCTTGAGCGGCAGCGTCAGTGAGTACAGGGTGGCCAGGGCCAGGTAGGTCACCTCGACGGCCGAGGAGCGCGGCAGCCGGACCCCGCCGCGGGGCCGTCCCTGCCTGCGGAAGCGGAACCAGGCCAGCAGCACCACCAGCGCCCAGCCGATCCCGATCAGCAGCCGGTTGGCCCCGGTCATATTGGCCAGGGCCAGCGAGCAGGGGTCCTGGCCGTCCTGCTGGCAGGTCCCGTTGGCCTGCACCGTGTTGCCGCCTCGCCAGGCGAAGACGAAGTCGACCGCGTACTCGGGCATCACCGCCACCAGAGCAAGGATCGAGATCGCCAGCCCGGCCGAGATCTCCAGTGCCGCCAGCTCGGCCGCCCACGACAGCACGAACGCCGCCCCCACCACCGCCAGGCCAAACACCAAGGCCTCGAGCGGCGGCGTCAGCTCCGGGTGGGGCAGGCCCGCGAACAGGGCGAGCCCCAGGTAGGCGCCGGGCAGGGTGATCCCCAGGGCCAGCCCGACGTTCAGGCGTTGCCGTCTGGAGCTCAGGCAGGCGTCGCAGGTTCCCACCTCGGCCAGGTGCACCTGCGACAAGGTTGGTGGCGTCCGGGGCAGGTCCATGTCAGTCGTCCTCGAGCCGGCGTGAACGCCGCTCACGCCTCACAGTCGACCATTCCCGGTGAGCGTGGCAAGGTCGTCGGTGCCGTGATGGCGGCGTCCGATGGATCCTTACGCGTCGCCGCCCACGAGCTGGTCACGCAGGCGTTCGAGCGCCCGACGCAGCACACGGGACACCTGCATCTGCGAGCAGCCGAGCACCACGCCGATCTCGCGCTGCTTGCGGCCGTGGAGGTAGTACAACTGGACCGCGGTCCGCTCGGCCGCCGGCAGGGCGGCGACCAGCTCGGGCAACACCAGCAGGTCCTCGGGCGCCACCGTGGGCTCGGGATCGGGCAGCAGGGCACCCAGGGGCGTGGCGTGCTGGCCATCGACCGGGATGTCCAGCGAGAGCGTCGCGCGGGTCTCGGCCGCCTGGATGGCGCGGGTGGCCTCGTCGTGGGTGATGCCGAGGCTGGCGGCCAGCTCGGTGATGGCCGGCCAGCGGTCACCGCGACGCGCGAGCCGGTCGCGGACCCGCAGCAGCGCGAGCGCGTGCTCCTTGGCCGAGCGGGGCACGCGCACCGACCAGGTGGCGTCGCGCAGGTAGCGCTTGAGCTCGCCGATGATGCTGGCGATCGCGTACGGCCGGAACGGCGTACCGCGGGTCGGGTCGTAGCGGTCGACAGCGCCGATCAGCCCCACCCGGGCGGTCTGGCGCAGGTCATCGGGGGTGGTATTGGGGCGGTCGCGGTAGCGGACGGCGAGCCGGTCGGCCAGGTCCAGGTGGGCGAGGATGATCCGCTCGCGGTCGTTGGGGTCCCCTCGCTCGGCGTAGCCGCGCAGCCAGGCCGCAACCTGCTCGTCGGTCGGCTTGCCGCCTTTCGGCGGCGCCGCGGCAACGGCGGTGGTGGTGGGGACCTCGGCAAGGACCGCAGGCATGTTGGGCCGGGTACGCTGCTGCGGCGGTGCGGCTTGGGGCCTCATGCGGCTTCCTGGTGCGCGTGGCCCACGGCGATGAGGTCGCCGATCGTGTCCCGATGCGTGCTGGGTTGCTCCGAGTGTTCGTGTGCATGGTCGTGGTGGCCCCTGCTCTTCCGCCGCACCTCCAGCGAGTCGATGCCGTGCTCGATGACGAGATGCTCCTCGACCGAGCCTGGCGGATAGAAGCAGACAGACCCCTCTCCCGTGTACGGCCACAGGACGTACTCGGGTTCCTCAGGCTGCGGGCCGGCGGCCGGCGGCATGGTGGGCCAGCCGCGGAGGTTACCGTCCGCGCGGGCGCTGGTTGGATCTGGCGTGCTCATGGGGCAACTTCCGCTGCAGGTCCTTGGCTCGAACGACCTCGGGGTCGCGAAGGTCCAGGGGGAGCACCTGCTTGCGCTGCCGACGCAAGCGGGCGGCACCGCCCGGGGCCTGCTGTCGATCCGCGCCTGTCGCAGAGCGCACCGCCTCCTGCTTGATGGATTTCGACCCTGACGCTCGCAGGGACCACCTGGTAACCCAACGACCGCCTCTGGTCCTCCGACATGGTCCGAACGCCAGCATCACACCCGCGGCGCGCGCCGTCTTCCCGGCCAGCACCCGTTCTGGCTCCCGGCCGGCTGGTGTCTCGCCATACCTGCTAGCTGCAATCGAACCACCGTCCCGGCGGCCCGCAGCAGCCGGATCGCCTCCACGACGCCGGTGGTGTCTCTGGGTTACGCTGGTGACCAGCGGCCCGCGCCCGCTCCCCTCGCGCTGCGCAGGTGGGCCTGTCCCAGAAGTCGTTGTCGCCGGCGACGGGACCACGCGCACCGCTGGCTGTACCGTGAGCGATCAGTCCATTCAGGGCGACGGTCAGACTCCGGGCGCACAGCCCCGAGGGAGGTGATGAGGACGCCGCCGGGCACGACGTCGAGGGGGATCGCCGACCGGCAGCGATCCGATGCGCTGGTGTTCTTCGGAGCCACCGGCGATCTGGCCCACAAGGAGGTCTTCCCAGCGCTGCAGGGCCTGGTCGAGCAGCGCCGGCTCGACATCCCCGTCATCGGCGTGGCCAGGTCAGGGTGGGACCTTGAGCGGCTGCGGGCGCGCGCCCGTGACAGCCTGGAGCAGCACGGCGGCGTCAACCCCGACGCCTTCGCCAAACTGTCGTCCCTGCTCCGCTACATCGACGGCGACTACCGCGACCCCGCCACCTTCACCAGGCTGCGGCAGGCGCTCGGCGATGCCAAACGGCCCCTGCACTACCTGGCGATCCCGCCCAGCATGTTCGCGACCGTCACCAAGGGACTGGCCGCCTCAGGCAGCGCTCGGGGCGCGCGCCTGGTCGTGGAGAAGCCGTTCGGGCGCGACCTGGCTTCGGCAAGGGAACTGAACCGCGTGCTCCGGAGGTACCTGCCGGAGTCCAGGGTGTTCCGGATGGACCACTTTCTGGGCAAGGAGCCGGTGCAGAACATCCTCTACCTGCGGTTCGCCAACGCGCTGCTGGAGCCGCTCTGGAACGCCGGCTACGTGCGCGCGGTGCAGATCACCATGGCCGAGGACTTCGGCGTGCAGGGCCGCGGCGCCTTCTACGAGGAGGCAGGCGCCATCCGCGACGTGCTCCAGAACCACCTGCTGCAGGTCCTCGCCCTGCTCGCCATGGACCCGCCGGCTGGGCATGGCCTGGACGCCGTCCGCGACGAGCGCACGCGCCTACTGCGGGCCGTCCGGCCGCTGGACCCGGCCAGCGTGGTCCGCGGCCAGTTCCGCGGCTACCGGGACGAGGACGGTGTCGCGCCGGACTCGGATGTAGAAACCTACGTCGCGGTCAAGCTCGAGATCGACAGCTGGCGTTGGGCGGGGGTGCCGTTCTACGTCCGCGCCGGCAAGCGCCTGCCGCTGACCGCCACCGAGGTCGTGGTGGAGTTCCGCCGGCCGCCGCTGGAGGTGTTCGGGGAGCTGGTCGGAAGCCGCTCCAATCACCTGCGCCTGCGGCTCAGCCCCGACATGCGGATCGCCCTCGGCATGCGGGTCAAGGTCGCCGGCGAGCAGATGGTCGGGGAGGACGTCGAGCTGGTCGCCACCGACCGGCAGGGGGAGGACCGGCCAGCCTACGAGCGGCTGCTCGGTGACGCCCTGGAGGGCGACGGCGAGCTGTTCGCCCGCGAGGACACCGTGGAGGCCGAGTGGCAGGTGGTGGAACCGATCCTGGGTGACGCCGCCCCGCTGTACGAGTACGAACCGGGCACCTGGGGCCCGGAAGAGGCCGACCAGCTCCGCACCGACGGCGGCTGGTCCAACCCGACTCGTCGCGGGCGTCGGCCGCGCTAAATGCTTCCTGAGAGTTCATGCTGCATGATCGAGTTGCTCCCCAGCAGGGGGATGCTGGTCGAGCGCGAACGGGCTGCCGATCTGCGACAGCACCTGGGCTGGAGTGATCGTGCACGCCCACCGGTCAGCGTCGGCCAGCAGGTCTTGGAGAAGCTGGCGCTGGTGGGTGTGAGTGACGCTGCGGCGCAAGGCCCGCCACAGCCACTCGATGCGGTTGGCGTCCGGGTCGTAGGTCGGGGTGTAGACCAGCACCAGGTCCTCGCCCAGCTCCGCCAGCAGCCCGCGCAGCAGCCGCGACCCCTTGGGGGTGTGGATGCCGAGGTTGTCCAGGATCACCATGGCGATCCGCCCACGCGAGCGCGAGCGGGCAACGGCCCGGCGCAACTGCTCACAGAACGGCACGGCGCGGCGGCCGTCGGCCAGCGCCCAGTCCAGGTGCCCGTCGCGCCAGTCCACCAGCCCAAAGCCGCACCGCTTGAAGTTCTTGCCGGGCGCCTGCACCAGCCGCTGGCCCGACCGGCCGGCGCGCGACCAGACCCGCGTCAGGGTCGGGTGCAGGGCGACCTCGACCTCGTCTTGCAGGTACAGGTCCGCCCGGCCAAGCAGCCCCAGCAGGCGGGGCAGATCCTCCGGGAACAGCTCGTCGGCCAGGGTGGCATCGGGGACCAGGTCGACAGCGGGTGGAGGCAGCGGTGACGCCGCGGCCCCCAGCAGTGCCTCCACCCTCACGCGTTTTTTGCCCACCCCGGCTGGGTCTGGGCCTTGCGGGACAGCACCCAGCGGGGCCGCTTGCACACATACCCGACCCGGTGCAACGCGATCCGCACCGACTCGATCCCTGCCCGATGCCCGGTCACCCGGGCCAGGTAGTCGGCCAGCAGCCGACACGTCCACAACGCACTGTCGACCCCGACCTGGTGGGGATCCAGGTCGGCGACCCGGACCAGCTCGGCCTCCCACCCAGGCGGGTAGTGGGGCGGCTGGCCCAGGTGGGGTCGGTGCGGCACCGCATCGGCCCCACCGGCCAGGTAGCGGTTGAGGACCCGCCGCACGGTGTCGGGGCTGCACCGCACCAACCGGGCGATCTGGGGTGGGGTGTGGCCCTGGGCGTTGAGCAGCACGATCTGGTAGCGGGTGCGGGTGGTGGCGTCGCGGGTGGTGCGGTAGCGGCGTTCCAGCTCGGCCTGGGCGTCTGGGTCCAAAGTCACCTGCAGGGTCGGCGGCGGCATGATCGTCCCCCTTACGAGCAGGAGAGGTGACCATGCGCATTGTCCACCCATACACGCTACGACTCCCAGGAAGCATTTAGCAGGGAGGAAGCAGTGGACGATCTCCGGCTCACCGGGTCGTACTGGCCGGCTGATCCCACCGAGCCGGTGCTGGAAACCACCTGCGGTGGCGTGTTACGTACCGCCGCCGAACGCGCCCCCGACACGGCCGCGTTGGTGGCCGGGGTCCCCGATCCGGCGGCGCGGCGCCGCATCAGCTACGCTGAGCTGCTCACCGAGGCCGAACGCGCCGCGCGGGCGCTACTGGGCCGGGCGGAGTGGCCGAGGCGTATGCAGACTATGGGCTGCTGGCCCGTCCCGGGGTGCTACCAGCCGCGAACTCCGTGGCCAGGTCGCTTCCCGCCACCGTCGTCTCGGCATTGGCGTTGATCGGTTTTGTCCTGCTGCTCACACCCACCGGGTCGCTGCCCTCGCCCCGGTGGCACTGGTGGGCGTGGGTCGCGGCGGCCGTGCTGGTCACCTACCAGGTGGCCTTCGCTGTCACCAACCTCGCCGTCGTGGTCGCTGCCGGGTCGCTGGTGGTCCGCTTCCGCCGTGCCCAGGGCGTAGAACGCCAGCAGTTGCGGTGGGTGTCGCTGGCGGCCGTGGTCATCATCGCGGCGTTGGCCATTGGCGCCCCGGTTCTGGTCGGCTGGGTGGCCGGTATCTGCGTGGCGACCCTGCCGCTGGCGATCGCCGCGGCGATCCTGCGCTACCGGCTGTACGACCTGGACCGAATCGTCAGCCGCGCCCTGGCCTACGGGCTCCTCACGGTGCTGCTGGGCGGCGGCTACGCCGGCGTGGTCCTGGGCCTTGGCCAGCTCCTGGGGCGGGCGTCGAGCCTGGCCGTTGCCGGGGCGACCCTGGCGGTGGCCGCGGTGTTCCAGCCGGCCCGCCGCCGCGTCCAGCGGGCGGTCGACCGTCGCTTCAACCGGCGCCGCTACGACGCCGCCCAGACGATCCAGGCGTTCAGCGCCCGGCTGCGTCAGCTGGGTCCCAGATGTTCTCCCGACGTGTGGCCCACGTGGCACGGCGGGACAATCGGGGAATGGCCGCGCCGGACGCTCACGGCGTGTCGGTGACCTGCAGCGGGGTGACCGGGACGCCATCGCTCCACCTTCCCATGAAGCGTTGCTCGGCGGTCCCGCCGAGCGCGAAGCGGCAGTCCCGGCGCGCGATCGCGCAGCGCTGCAACCCGTCGAGGAGCTTCCACGGCCCATAGAAGTCCAGCGCGTCCGGCGGGTTACCACTGCCACTGAGCGACAGGAAGTGGTCGGCGACCAGGCCGGGCGCGCCGTGCTGGTCGCTGCGGACCAGCACGTAGTCCTTACGGGCCGCGGGAATGTGACGGAGCCCCGCCCACAGCGCCCTGGGGCCCTCCTGGCCGACCCGGTCGTCATGGTCGGATGCGAGCACGAGCATCAGGGTGGACGTCGAGATTCCGCGCAGCACCCGCGTGCTCTCGGCGTCCTCCAGGCGCGGCTGCAGCGCGAACACGGCGTCGGGGCGCGGCAGTCGCTGCGCGCCGGTGTCAGCGGCGAGCTGGGCCGCCATGTTCCCGCCGACCGAATGGCCGACCAGCAACAGATGGTCCCATTGGGGCGTGACGTGACCCGGCCGGGCCAGCTCCCGCACCGCCGCCCGCAGCCCGGCCACCGGCCCGGCCCGCCGCTCGGTCAGATCGACTCCCTCGAACGGCTGATTCTGGAAGACGACGATGCTGCCCCTCGCCACCAGATGGTCGATCCAGCCCTGGTACTCGTCGGGGCCGACGCCCTGGGTGAAGGCCACCACCGGCGCGCTTCGGGGCGTTGGCTGCTTCGGCTCGAAGATCGTCACGCTGCCGGGGGAGCCGCTGACCTGAGTGATCCGAACACCGGCGTGCCGGCGAAGCTTGCCGCCTGGACCGTTGGCGGGCTGCGCCGGCTGCGCGATCGGCTGGGTCACCGAGGGCGCCGTCGATCCCGCCCGGTCCCCCGCCGGGCCGCCAGCCGTGCAGCCGGCACACGCCAGGGCGGCAAGCAGGCCGGCCAAGCCACGGCCGCGCCACGTCCTGGGTCCGCTGCGTGCAGATCCCACCATCGGCCGCCTCCAGGAACGCGAGTGCCATCTGCTCCGACCTCGGAGTATCTTTGCTCCGGATCCGGAACATGGCAACCCCCTTCACGGGGCTTGGCGGAGTGGTCGCGGCGCGGTCACACTGGCGCCGTGACGCGCGCCTCAGCCAGGGATCTTCGGATCTCGTTCCTGTTCGACCTGTTCGCGGTCAGCCACCGGGTCCGGGTCCTGCTCGGCCAGACGATGGCCGACGCCGGCCTGCGACCCGACGAATACGCGATCTACAGCGCGGTACTCAGGGCCGGTCCGCTCACCATCAGCGAGCTTGCGGAGATCGCGGGGATGCCACTGACCACAGTCTCGGACTACGTCCGCACCATGACCACCCGGGGCCACGCCCACCGCTCCCGCAACCCGGCCGACAGCCGCTCGTACCTCGTCGCGCTGACCGAGGACGGGGCCAGCGCCCATCAGGCCGCCAGGGTCGGCTTTGCCGACGCCATCAACCGTATCCGCAAGGCGCTTCCCATCCCCGAGCAGGACCTCGTCCAGGCCCTGCGTTTCCTCGACGACGCCGTCCGTCAGGTCCAGCAGGAGTTGCCCGCAGAGGACCGCCGCCAACAGCGCGCCGCCAGGTGAAGTCCTGCTGGACGCTGTCGGCCAGCGTCGCCTCCGCGAACCGTCCTCACGGTCATGCCGGCAGGCGTTCCCGCCATGCTCGGATGGCCGCGGTGTGCTCCGGGTAGTGGCCGTAGGTGTCGAGCCGCAGGCGACGTCGCGCCCGCGTCTGACCTCCGAAACTGCCCTCCGGCTGGCTGCGGATGAAGTCGACGAGTCGGGCGTGGGTCTCGTCCCGCCGCCGCAGGACTTCTGCCAGGGACAGACGCCGACCGGTCTCGGTCGCGCGGGCGTTGAAGGCGTCGATCCCGCCCTGCGCCGCGTACCGGGGTGGGGTGCCGCCCGCGATGACGAGCGGCAGATGCCTCAGCGCCTCCTCCTCCCAGGTCGTCACGTGCGCCAGGATGTCCTTCACCGACCAGTCGTCCACGACGCCGGGCTGGACCAGCCGTGAGTCCGGCACACCGGCGTACGAGTCGCTCAGCGCGGTCCAGGCCGCGTCGAGCCTTTCCAGAAGCCTTCGCACCTGATCGCTCACCGCCCAGCTCCAATAGTCGCGGAACCTCGCGGTTCAGCTCTTCCGAGCGTGCTCGCTCCTGCCATTTCCATGGTCCCTCCTGCCGGCGACGCCACGAGACCTTCCCTGCTCCCTCTCCATGCCGCGCGCTGGGCGGGCAGGCACCCCGCGTGGCCGGTATCCGGCTGGTGGCGGTGGCCGCCGTCTCATAGCGGTAGACGTCCCGGGCCGGCCGGATGTGAGGTCGGCGGATGCCTTCTCCTGTGATCCGTGCCCGCCTCGGGCAGCGCGACGAGAGGAGACCGTGATGGACGACCTGCGCACCGGCCATGTCGCCGTGCTGGCCACCCGCATGCTCGCCCAGTCGGCGCTGCCGGACGCCCCGGTTGTCGCCGTCAGGACGCTAGCCGCCGAACCAGCGCTGGCGGCGGGTCGAGGCGAACCGGGACTTCTCTTCGGCCACCTCTGGCGAAGGGCCAACGAACGGCGCCTTCGGCGACGGTCCGGACAGGAAGTCGGCGTCGACCTTGCCGACCAAACCTCCGCCGAATTCGATGTAACACGACCCTTTCCCGTCGTAGGGGTCGATCGCCCCTAAGCCATGCGCTTTGGCGGCGATGTCGTCGGCGACGGCGCGCGCCGCGGTCTCGGCGAACACGCCCGCCCGGGGAACCGGGGCGTCGGCGCAATCGCCGAGCGCATACACGTTCGGGAAGCGCGTCGAGAGGTCACGGGGATCGACGGCGACCCAGCCGTCGTTCCCACCGACCGTCAGCCCGGACGCCTCGACGACCGCCGGGATCCTGTGAACGGGAATGCCGATGAACAGGTCGTAGGGAACATCTCCCGCCGTCAGTTGGGCCACGTGCGCGGCCGGGTCGAGACCCCGCACCCTCTGGCCAGGGGTATAGCCGATTTCTCGTTCCCCGAGCGCGCGCACGATCGCCTCAGAGGTTTGCGGCGACACTGGGACCGGCGAATCCATCGGGCTGAGCACCTGTATCTGCGTGGCCTCTCTGACGCCGCGTTCGACCAGGAAGTCGTGGAGCAGGAGCGCGCCCTCATACGGTGCCGGCGGGCATTTGAACGGAACCCCCAGGATCGCGATCAGCACCTTTCCACCCGAGAAGGACGGCAGGACGTCACCGAGGCGCTCCGCTCCAGCGACGGAGTAATACTCGTACCCGTCCTCCAGGAAGCCCGTCGTGGCGCCAGCGTCATAATCGGCGCCCAGCGCCACGACCAGGATGTCGGGCTCGTAGCTGCCACCATCGGTGACCACATGACGGGTTTGCGGCTCGATCGACGTCACCCGTTCCTGGCGAAATTCGACCCCCGGCCTCGAGATGTCCCGGTACAGGCAACGCACCTCGTCCCGGGTCTGCCGGCCAAACAGGATGTCCAGCTTGGAGAACCCAAAGATGAACGAATCATTCTGATCAACGAGGGTGATATGCAGCTGGTCGCGCAACGACTCGGACAGCCGAGCGGCCAGCTCCAGCCCTCCGAAGCCGGCGCCCAAAATCAACACGTGTCGCTTCACGGCAAGAGCATGTCGTGCTGATCGGGTGCGTGCAAGGACGTCCGGCCATTACGACGGGAGCTCCAGGACCGGGCGCACCTCGATGGTTCCGTAGCGGGCTCCCGGGATCCTGGCGGCCAGCTCCACCGCCTCGTCGAGGTCATCGCACTCCACCATGTAGTAGCCGCCGAGTTGCTCGGGCGTCTGGACCGCCGGGCCGTCAGCGACCTGCGTCCGACCATCACGGACGCGGACGCTCTTGGCCTCCGCGACCCGCAGCAACGGGTCCCCGCCGCGCAGCACGCCCCGTTTGGTCACCTCGGCCCAGAACGCGTCGTATCCCTTGGCCTCGGCGTCCCCCTCCGGGGTGCCCCAGGCCGGCCTGTCGGCCTCGTTGGTGTAGATGAGCAGTCCGTAGCGCATCCCGCGCTCCTCTGCCTCCGCCGGCGCCTACCGCCGTCTCAATCACTACGACGATCGGGAACCTCGAAATCGACAGCGCAAGCGACCTCGGATCTATGATCCGGTGTGGCAGATTGATCAGGTGATGGGGGTCACCATGGCGCAGCGCAAGACCACCAAGGCGAGCAAACGATCCGCACCCGACCTCGGCCGCGAGCCGGCGGCCCCGCTCATGGAGGAGGCCGAGGCCGCGCCCGGCGTCCCGGGCAAAATGGGCGGGAAGGAGTACGCCCGCGAGCTGGCCGGGCTCCAAGTGGAGCTGGTCAAGCTCCAGGAGTGGACCAAGCACGCGGGGCTGCGGGTGGTGGTGCTGTTCGAGGGTCGCGACGCGGCCGGCAAGGGCGGCACCATCAAGCGGATCACCGAGAGCCTGAACCCGCGGATCTGCCGGGTCGTGGCGCTGGGCACCCCCACCGAACGCGAACGCAGCCAGTGGTATTTCCAGCGGTATGCCGCCCAGCTCCCCGCCGCGGGCGAGATGGTGCTGTTCGACCGGAGCTGGTACAACCGCGCCGGCGTCGAGCGGGTGATGGGCTTCTGCACCGAGGAGGAGGTCGAGGAGTTCTTCCGCTCCTGCCCGCAGTTCGAGAACATGCTGATCCGCTCGGGGATCATCCTGATCAAGTACTGGTTCTCGGTCAGCGACGAGGAGCAGGAGCGCCGCTTCCAGCGGCGTCTGGACGACCCGACCAGGCGCTGGAAGCTCAGTCCGATGGACCTGCAGTCCCGCGAGCGGTGGCTCGACTACTCCAAGGCCAAGGACGACATGTTCGCCCACACCGACACCAAGGAATCGCCGTGGTGGGTGGTGAACGCGGACGTGAAGCGGCATGCGCGGCTGAACTGCATCAGCCACCTGCTGAGCATGATCCCCTACGAGGACCTGACGCCTGAGCCGATCGAGCTGCCGCCGCGGAGGGACCACGGCAAGTACGTGCGCCCGCCGATCACCGACCAGACCTTCGTCCCGGCGCGCTATCCCGGCTGAGCGGTGGCGGGCTGACGCTGGCCGCCGCTTCGTGGGCGCCCGCCGGGACCAGCGGTAGCATTCCCTCCGCCCGGGTCGGCGGCGCGTGCGCTCCCGGCCGGGCAGGCACGCGGAGGGGGCGACCCGCACGACCCGCAGGCGGATCGCCAGGCATCCGATCGGTGAGGAGCGTGTGGCGATGGCGGAGCCGGCCAGGCAGGTCGTCCCGCAACTGGTGCTGAGCCCGCTGACGAGCGCGGCGATCTTCCTGGTGGTGACGATCGACCCGGGCCGCGAGGCGGTCGCCCGGGATCTGCTGTCCGACCTGCCGGCGCTGGAACGGGCGGTGGGGTTCCGGGTGCCGGAGCTGACGCTGAGCTGCGTCGCCGGGATCGGCTCGCAGGCCTGGGACCGCCTGTTCAGCGGGCCACGCCCGGCCGAGCTGCACCCGTTCCGTGAGCTGATCGGCCCCGAGCATCGCGCGGTCTCCACACCGGGAGACCTCTTGTTCCACATCCGCGCCGGGCGGCTGTACCCGTGCTTCGAGCTGGCCGGCCAGATCATGAACCGCCTGCGAGGGTCGGTCACCGTCTGCGACGAGGTGCACGGGTTCAAGTACTTCGACGTCCGGGACCTGCTCGGCTTCGTCGACGGGACCGAGAACCCGGTCGGGCCGGTGGCCAGCTCGGCGGTCCTGATCGGCGACGAGGACCCGGACTTCACCGGCGGGAGCTACGTGATCGTGCAGAAGTACATCCACGACCTGCAGGCGTGGAACGCGATGCCGGTCGAAGACCAGGAGAAGGTGATCGGCCGGACGAAGCTGTCCGATATCGAACTGGACGACGCCGTCCAGCCGCCCGACTCGCATGTGGCCCGGACCACGATCGTCGACCCCGATGGCACCGAGCGGAAGATCCTCCGGGACAACATGCCCTTCGGCACCGTCGGGCGGGGTGAGTTCGGCACCTACTTCATCGGCTACGCGCGCATCCCGACGGTCACCGAGCGGATGCTGGATCGGATGTTCCTCGGAGATGAGGAGGCGAGCCACGACCGGATCCTGGACTTCTCCACCGCGGTGACCGGCACCCTGTTCTTCGTGCCGACCGCCGATTTCCTCGAAGACCCTCCCGAGCCGCCCGGCGGCACCGTCGCCGAAGCCGACCCGGCACCTGACGTCCAGAGCCTGCCCGACGATTCCCTGGGGATCGGCGAGCTGAAGGGGAGCACCGCCCGATGAACAACCTGCACCGCGAACTCGCGCCGATCTCCGCCGTCGCATGGGCCGACCTGGAGGAGGAGGCACGGCGCACCTTCAAGCGCCACGTCGCCGGCCGCCGGGTGGTCGACGTTCCCGAGCCAGGCGGTCTCGAGCTGTCGGCGATCACCACCGGGCACCTGGACGCCGTCGCCGCTCCAGCCGAGGGCGTCATCGCCCACGTCCGCCGATCCCATCCGATCGTCGAGCTACGGGTCCCGTTCACGGTCGACCGCCAGCAGGTCGACGACGTCGAGCGCGGCGCCAGGGACACCGACTGGCAGCCGGTGAAGGACGCCGCCCGGCAGATCGCGTTCGCCGAGGACCGCGCGGTCTTCGAGGGATACGCGGGAGCGGGCATCGTGGGCATCCGGGACAGCTCGTCGAACCCGGCGCTGCGCCTGCCGGACCACGTCCAGGAGTACCCGAACGCCATCAGCCAGGCCGTGAGCGCCCTTCGGCTGGCGGGCGTCGGCGGCCCGTACACCCTGGCGCTCAGCGCCGACGCCTACACCGCCGTGAGCGAGACGTCCGACTACGGCTACCCGATCTACGAGCACATCGCCCGCGTCCTGGACGGCGAGATCATCTGGGCGCCGGCGATCGACGGGGCCTTCCTGCTGTCGACGCGGGGCGGCGACTTCGAGCTGCGCATCGGGCAGGACCTGTCCATCGGCTACCTCTCCCACGACGCCGCCAGCATCCAGCTCTACTTCCAGGAATCGCTGACCTTCCTGGTCTTCACGAGCGAGGCGGTGGTGGCGCTCACCGAGCCACAGCGGCCCGCGGGCTGAGCCCTGCGCCGGAACGCGGTGTCACACCCACCCCTAGAGTGGTGCGTAACCAACGAACCGGCTTTCGATAGTGTTGGGGGTGGGCATGGTCTCGACCCGGAACGCCACCCGCGACCTCGGTCTGGGCCGCGGCGACGCTGCTCTGCTTCCCGTTGCTGCTGGTCTTCGCCGAGATGGTGCGCCGCGTCCCCGACGGCAGCGGTATGCCGTCGGTGGTGGCCGACCCGTGCAGCTCGCCGGCGCCTTGGCGGTGCTTGGGGTGGCGGCGGCCGGCGGGGAGCCCGAGGCACAGCCAGACGGCCGCGGCGAGCCGGCTATCGGGTGTGAACTGAGAACGCGCGGGCGGGCTCGAGGCGATCGGCGAGCCGGCGCAGGGCACCGGCCGTCCGGCGGCGGAGCGGCCTGGCCAACGTGGGCTCGGGGTCGGGGCGGACCGGGGCGTCGGGGAGGGCGGAGCGGGCGAGGTCGCGGGTCTGCTGAACAACGAACCAGCCGGTGATCGGGTCCAACATCGGCACAGCTCCTCTCTGTTACACTACTACGGTAGTAGTCTGGATATCATGACACTACCGCGGTAGTGTAGTCAAGGAGAAGGCGCGTGACTGGCCTCGACGAGCTCGTCCAGCGGCTCCAGACCCTCGGCTTCTCCCAGTACGAGGCGCGGGCCTACTGCGCCCTGCTGCAGAAGTCGCCAGCCAACGGCCACGAGGTGGCCAAGACGGCCGGGATCCCTACCTCCAAGGTCTACGAGACGCTGGAGCGGCTGCACCAGAAGGGCTCCGTGCTCGTCCAGCGCTCCGAGCCCACCCTGTGGGCCCCGGTCCCCTACCGGGATCTGGTGGGTTCGCTGCGCCAGCGGATGGAGTCGACCTTCAGCGCGGTCGAGCAGGGGCTCGCCCAGCTCGGCCACGAGCAGGATACGGCCCTGACCTGGAGCCTCTCCGGGCACGGGCACGTGGTCGACTCGATGCGCCGGGCGATCGACCGGGCGCGCGAGCGCCTGGCCGCCATCATCCCGGCGAGCGAGCTGGGCGAGCTGGGCCCGCCGCTGTGGGACGCGGCCGAGCGCGGGGTCGTGCTGGACGTCGTCGCCGGCGACGGGGCCGCGCTGGACCTGCCGTCCAGCGATCGCGTCCGGGTGCGCCGGCGCCCGGCCGGCGACCCGGAGGACCGGCTGGCGCTGGTCGTCGGCGACGGGGAGGAGACGGTGCTGGCCGACCTCGGACGCGACCGGCCCGAGGGCATGTGGACCCACCACCCCGCCGTCGCGCTGCTGGCAGCCGAGCACCTGCGCGAGCTCGGCTGAGCGCGGCGCGTTCAGACCGAAGCGGTCGGCGCGCAGATCGTCGGCCCGCTCCACGAGGACGACACGGCGATCACGTTCGCCGAGTTGCTCGCCGACGTGATCGGTGGGTACGAGTCTCCGCCCGACGCGATGAGTTTCGGGCCGGCGCTGACTCTCAACCCCTGAAGCGCGCCAAGCGGGCGCGCCCTCCAGGAGGCGAATCATGCGGAAGCTCATCGTCTGCAACATCATGTCGCTGGACGGCTACTACACGGGTCCGGGCGGCAACATCATGGTCATGCCGATGGACGAGGCCTTCGACGCCTACAACGCCGAACGGCTGCGCGCGGCCGACACGCTGCTGCTGGGACGGAGCTCCTACGAAGGGTTCAAGGGCTTCTGGCCGTCCGTGGCGGATGACCCCAATGCCACGCCCACCAACCGGGAGATCTCACGGCGGAACAATGAGATCGGCAAGGTCGTCATCTCCGACAGCCTGACGCCTGAGCAGACCGAGCCCTGGCGGGATACCCGCATCATCGGCCGCGCCGACGCTCACGAGCGGATCGCCGAGCTGAAAGGCCAACCCGGCGGCGACATCCTGGTGTTCGGCAGCCACACGCTCTGGAAGGACCTGTTGGCCGCCGGCCTGGTCGACGAGCTCCACCTGATGATCGGCCCGGTCGTGGTGGGGGCGGGCACCCCGATGTTCGACGCCCAGCCGTCGCCCTCGCTCCGGCTGATCGACACCCGCACCTGGGACGGTTCGGGGAACGTGCTCGTGCGGTACGCGGCGCGATCGGCCGAACCCGCACGCTGACCAGCGGCGGCCCCGCTCGCCCGGGGGGAAACCCCCGGGCGAGGACGGGGGGTGGTCGGATTCCGGCTCGGCCGCCGGCCGCCTAGCGTGATCTCCATGGCATGCGACCGCGTGCCACTGGAGGTTGCGATGATCGAGGCACGGAGTCTCACCAAACGGTACGGATCGACGGTGGCGGTCGACGGGTTGAGCTTCGACGTGCGGCCGGGCACGGTGACCGGCTTCCTCGGCCCCAACGGCTCGGGCAAGTCCACCACCATGCGCCTGATCATGGGGCTGGACGCGCCGGACGCCGGCCAGGCCTGGATCGGCGGCCGCCCCTACCGAGCGCTGCGCTGGCCGCTGCGCGAGGTCGGCGCGCTGCTGGAGGTCCACACGTTCCATCCTGGCCGCAGCGCCGCCGGCCATCTCCTGGCCCTTGCGGCCAGCAACGGCATCGGGCGCGCCCGGGTCGACGAGGTGCTCGGGATCGTCGGGCTCGCCGGCGTCGCCGGCAGGCGCGCGGGAAAGTTCTCGCTCGGCATGGCCCAGCGGCTCGGCATCGCGGCGGCGCTACTGGGCGACCCGGGCGTGCTGCTGTTCGACGAGCCGGTCAACGGGCTGGACCCCCAAGGCGTCCGCTGGGTGCGGAATCTGCTCAAGTCGCTGGCCGCGGAGGGCCGCACGGTCCTGGTGTCCAGTCACCTGATCAGCGAGATGGCGCTCACGGCCGAGCACCTGGTGGTGATCGGCCAGGGGCGCCTGCTCGCCGACACCTCGGTGGCCGAGCTGACCGCGCGCGGCGGCTCGCTCGAGGAGGCGTTCCTCGAGCTGACCGGCGGCAGCACCGAATACCAGGGCGGCGACTCCGGCGGCGATCGCGGCGCGCCGGCGGCGCCGCTGCCGACGAAAGGGCGGAGGTCATGAGCGCCGCGACAACCAGGCTGGCGAGGGTGCCGGCCGGCCACTACCGGCTCTCGCAGGTGACGCGGATGGAGTGGATCAAGCTGCGCAGCCTGCGCTCCACGATCTGGATCCTGGCGGCGACCGTTGCCAGCATGATCGCCATCGGCATCCTGGTGATGGCCAACACCCGCGCGCCCTCCAGCGCCGCCGACAAGGCGTCCTTCGACCCGACCAACAACGTGCTGGCCGGGCTGGCGCTCGGCCAGCTCCTGATCGGCGTGCTGGGCGTGCTGGTGATGACCGGCGAGTACTCCTCCGGGATGATCCGGTCCACGCTCGCCGCGATCCCGAACCGGCCCCTGGTGCTGGCCGCGAAGGCGGCGGTATTCGGCGCCGTGACGCTGGCCGTCGGCGAGACCGTCTCGTTCGTCGCCTTCCTGGCGGGGCGGGCGGTGCTCGACCCGAGGGTGCCGCACCCGGCGTTCGGCCAGCCCGGCGTGCTGCGCGCGGTGGTCATGAGCGGCGCCTACCTGTGCCTGATCGGGCTGATGGGCCTCGGCCTTGGCGCCATCGTCCGCCACACGGCGGGCGCGATCGCCGCGCTGGTCGGCGTCCTGTTCGTCGTCCCGCTGCTGCTCGCCGGGATCACCCGCGGCCCCGGCCTCGCGAAGTACTTCCCCACCTTCATCGCCGGGAACTCGCTGGGCGTGGCCAAGCCGGTGGCGCAGATGCTGTCGCCCTGGGCCGGATTCGGCGTGCTGTGCCTCTACACCGCGGTCGTGCTGGGCGCCGGCGGGTGGCTGCTGGCCCGCCGGGACGCCTGAGCAGGACAATGGCCGCATGGGCAACATGGCCACGGTGACCGCGACCCCGCCGTCCGGCAGCCGACCGGGCGGTGGGCCGCTCACCGCCCACGGGGTCGCTGCGGCTGCCGTGCGGACCCCGTTCACCCGGCGGGCCTGGGCGGAGCTGGCGTACTGCCTGGCCGGGGTCCCGCTTGGCGTGATCGGCTTCTTCGTCACCGTGGTCCTGCTGGCCGTCGGCGCCGGCCTGACCGTCACGCTGGCCGGCACGATCCTCGGGCTGCTGCTGCTCGTGACGACGCTGGCCGGCGTCCGCGGGCTCGGCGCGCTCCACCGGCGGCTCGCGGGCTGGCTCCTGGACGAGCGGGTCGCCGCGCCGCCACCGCTGCGCCGAGGCCGCGGCCTGCTCGGCCGGCTGGGCGCCAGACTGCGGGACGGCACCGCCTGGCGCGCCCTGGCGTACGTGCTGCTGAAGCTGCCGGTCGCGGTGGTTGGGTGCTACGCCGTCGCCTTGTGGATCGGCGGGCTGGTCAACATGACCTATCCGGTCTGGTGGGAGGGGTTCCGCCACCACCCGCCAGGCACCCAGCTCCGGCCGGTGCCGGTGATCACGCTGCTGCCGATGGGCTCGTTCCGGGTCGCCACCTACCCAGGCACCTTCCTGGCGTTCGCGATCGGCGCGGCGACCGTGCTGCTCGCCCCGTGGGTGACGCGGGCGGTGGTCGCGGCGGACCGCTGGCTGGTCCGCGGCCTGCTCGGGCCCGGCGCGCTGGCCGAGCGGGTCCGCGACCTGGAGGAGACCAGGGCCCTGGCGGTGGACGACTCGGCGGCGATGCTGCGGCGGCTGGAGCGCGACCTGCACGACGGGACGCAGGCCCGGCTGGTGGCACTGGCGATGAGCCTTGGCATGGCCAGCGAGAAGCTCGGCGACGGCGGGCGGCCGCTCGACGCCGACCGCGCCCGCGAGCTGGTCGCCAGCGCGCACCAGACGGCCACCGAGGCCATCGCCGAGCTGCGCGACATCTCCCGCGGGATCCACCCGCCGGTGCTGGACGGCGGCCTCGCCGACGCGCTGGCCACCCTGGCGGCGCGCAGCGCCGTGCCGGTCGAGCTGTCGGTGGAGGTGCCCACGCGGCCCACCGCGGCGATCGAGACCATCGCCTACTTCTGCGCCGCCGAGCTGCTGGCCAACGTGATCAGGCACAGCGGCGCGCGGCGGGCCAGGCTCGAGGCGGCGCAGCGCGAGGGGGTGCTCCGCCTCCGCGTCAGCGACGACGGTGCCGGCGGCGCCCGCGTCGGCGCCGGCAGCGGCCTGGACGGCCTCGCGCAGCGGGTCCGCACGGTGGACGGCAGCCTGGCGATCTCCAGCCCGGAGGGCGGCCCGACGGTGATCACCGTCGAACTGCCGCTGCACGCGTGAGAGCGTCGGCGCCATGCGCGTGGTGATCGCCGAGGACTCGGCCGTGCTGCGGGAGGGGCTCGCCGCGCTGCTGATCGACCGTGGGCACCAGGTGTGCGCCGCCGTGGCCGACGGCGAGGCGTTGCGCGCCGCGGTCGCCAGTCACCATCCGGATGTCGCGATCGTCGACATCCGGATGCCGCCGACCCATACCGATGAGGGACTGCGGGCGGCCATCGACATCCGCCGCGACCACCCCGGGACCGCCGTGCTCGTCTTCTCCCAGTACATCGAGACCGGCTACGCCACCCGCCTGCTGGCGGCCGGCTCGGCGGGCGTCGGCTACCTGCTCAAGGACCGGGTCGCCAGGGTGGCCGAATTCACCGACGCTCTGGCCCGGGTCGCGGCCGGCGGCACCGCGCTCGACCCGGAGGTCGTCACCCAGCTCGCGGGGGCCAGCCGGCGCGCCGACGACCTGGCCTCGCTGACCCCCCGCGAGCGCGAAGTGCTCTCGCTGATGGCGGAGGGACGATCCAACACCGCCATCGCGCACGCCCTGGTCGTCTCCGCCGGGGCCGTGGAGAAGCACGTGGCCAGCATCTTCGCCAAGCTCGGGATGCCGCCGTCGGAGGACGACAACCGCCGGGTCCTGGCGGTGATCCGCTACCTGCGTTCGTGAGCGCTCAGGCTGCGCGGTCGAGCGGGGTCCCGTCGACGCTGAGGGCGACCTGCGCCGACTGGAAGCAGGCGCCGTAGCCGACCGCGAACAACTGCTCGGGGTTGGTGCCGGGGCCGCCCTGGCCACCCATGTCCTCGGGCACCGACAGGTCGACCTCCCGGGCGCCTTCTCTGCCTTCCCACTCGCGAACGTAGGCTTCGGGCGGCCGTGCGTCGTCGGTGCCAGCACCCATCTCGGGATACCTGCTACTTGGAAGGCTCGCCAGACCGATGAGTTCTCGCGGCGACCGACGTTTCATCTGAGAGCGCTGGAGTGCCAGCGACCATGCGAGGAGGGTGCATCGTGGATCTGAAGCTCGAACTGGTACTGATCCCCGTCGCGGACGTGGACCGCGCCAAGGACTTCTACGTCGAGAAGGCCGGGTTCACCCTGGACGTCGACCATCGCCCCAGCGACGACTTCCGCGTCGTCCAGATGACGCCGCCTGGCTCGGCGTGCTCGATCACCGTCGGCAAGGGGATCACGGACGTGGCGCCCGGCACCTACAAGGGCACCCATCTGGTCGTCTCCGACATCGAGGTGGCACGTGACGAGCTCCGCGGACGGGGCGTGAACGTCAGCGACATCCGGCACCTTGGGCCGAGCGGCTGGGCGCCGGGCCCGGACCCCGAGCGCCGCGACTACAACTCGTTCGCCGACTTCAGCGACCCCGACGGCAACACCTGGATCCTCCAGGAGCGCGGGCGGGGCAAGTCCGGCGCGTGACGGACGGCGACTCAGGCCGGCTCGCCCGAGGGCCGCTCCGCGATGCTGGCGCCATAGGCCCGCTCCGGGTTCCCCGGCACGTAGAAGGGCCCGAGCACGGTGGACTCGGTGGTGCCGCCGTCCACCTTGTGCTCCATGAGGTCGACCAGCATGACAGCCCGAGCGTGTCCGACAGCAGGATGAACTCCTGCCGCTTGTCGTCGCACTTCTGTCCGGTGGCGGTGAGAAATCGGATGCCCGCCAGCCACTCCGCCTGGGTCAGTTGCACGTCGACCGCGAAGGCGTGGAGGTGCGTGGCGAGCGCGGGCCCCGTCACGCCGCCGTCACCGCGGGGCAAGCAGCGACCCGCCCATGAGGGGCGGGTCGCTTGGGTGGGAGGTCAGGACGACCGTCCGCGGCGTTGCTGCTCCCGGAGCACCACCCGGCGCTGCCGGTACTCCTGCTCGTCGATCTCGCCGCGCGCGTACCGCTCGTCGAGCACGTCCTCGGCCGACGGGCCGGCGCTCGACCAGGTCGGGCGACGCCGGATGAAGTACACGCCCGCAGCCACCAGGCCACCCCAGAACAGCACCATCCACGAGATCCACAGCCAGAAGCCAGGACCCCCGTTGTGTGCGTGCCAGTACCAGGCCATCATGTCAATTCACCTCCTCGTCAACGTCAGTCGGTCCGGTGGTCCGCGATCCCTCAGCCCCGCCGGCCGGTCACGCGCTGGCGGCCGGCCGCCCCTGGGGTCCCAGGCCGGGACCGCGGACGTGGCCGCCTGGCACCTGGCCGTTCGGGTCGACGACCAGGTCGAACGCGAGCAGCGCTCCCGCGGTGTCGTCCGCGGTCTGGTGGAAGATGAACCGTTCGCCGCTGATCGGGTTGTCGAGCACCTGTCCGCTGAATGCCATCGGAGCCTCCTCTGCGATCCGGCCTGGAGCCGGCCCGCTCGTGTGTCGTCGATTGCGGGTCCCATGCTCCTGGTCAGGAGGGCTGCCGTCGTCGGTCGGCGGGAGGCTCTTGCCCTGCGCCGCGCCGCGTAGCGACCGCGGGGCCAGGGCACCCGCCGGAGCAGCCGCGGCCGGGCGGCTACTCCCGCGGGAGGCCCCGGATGGGCTCCGCGCGGTGGCGCCCGTAACGTCTCCGTGACGGCGATCGGGGAGACTTGGCGCAGGTCGACGTGGTCGTGGAGGTGGCCTGCGCGTGCCGGCGGCGGTGGAGACGAACCCGGGAATGCGGACGGAGCGGTCGCGGTGGGCCGCCGCGCTGGCGCTCGCCCTGTGGGTGCTGTGCCTGCTCGGCCTGGGCGTGACCGCCTGGTTCGACCACCTGCTGCGCCAGGCCGGCAGGCCGGACCTGGCGCAGCTGGGTGCCGGGGGCGTCACCCTGGTGCTCGGGGCGGTGAGCGCCGCGACCGCGGGGGCGGTGCTGGCCAGCCGCCGGCCCCGCCATCCGGTCGGCTGGCTGCTGCTGGCCTTCGCGCTGCTGCCGCAGGCGCTCACCAACGCGGCCGAGGGATACGCCCGCTACGGGCTGCTGGTGCGGCCCGGGGGACTGCCGGCCGCCAGCTACCTGGCGGTGCTCGCCTCGGTCACCTTCATCCCCGGGCTCGGCCTTCTCGGCTTCATCCTGCTGCTCACCCCGACCGGCTCGCTGCCATCATCGCGCTGGCGGTGGTGGGCACGGGTGGCCGCGGCCGTGCCCGCGGCGTTCCTGGTGTCCTGGCTGCTCGGGGTGCCGCAGTTGGACCCGGAGTCGCCGTTGCGGGCGATCCACAACCCGATGGCCATCACCGCGCTGGTCGAGCCGCTCCGGACCGTCTACGGCACGGCCTCCCCGGCCACCGCCATCACCCTGGTGGTCGCCGCCGCCTCGCTGGTGCTGCGCTTTCGCCGTGCCCGCGGGGTGGAGCGCCAGCAGCTCCGCTGGCTGACGCTGGCGGCCGCGCTGGCGCCGCTGGCGGTGCTGGCGACCGCCGCCGGCATCGTCACCGAGCACCTGGCCCTGGCCGGCTGGGCCGCCGGCCTGTACCTGGCACTGCTCCCGATGGCGATCGGCGCGGCGATCGCGCGCTACCGGCTCTACGACCTGGACCGCATCGTCAGCCGCACGCTGGCGTACGGACTGCTCACGGTGCTGCTCGGTGGGGCGTACGCCGGGGTGGTCCTCGGGCTCGGTCAGCTTCTCGGCCAGGACCGCAGCCTGGTCGTCGCCGGGGCCACCCTGGCGGTGGCCGGGGTGTTCCAGCCGGCCCGCCGCCGCGTGCAGCGGGCGGTCGACCGTCGCTTCAACCGGCGCGGCTACGACGCGGCCATGACCATCGCGGCGTTCAGCGCCCGCCTGCGCCAGCAGATCGACCTCGACACCCTCACCACCGAGCTGCTGGCCGTGGTCGACCAGGCGATGCAGCCGACCCAGGCGGCGCTGTGGCTGCGCCGTGCCGGGCCACCGGAACGCGCCGCCAGGTGAGGTCGTGGAGAATCGGCGGACACTCGGTACGGCCGCAGCTACCGGGCCGCCGACCTGGAAGGTCACCGCTGGATGTTCGACCAGCGCCCGTCCTAGCGCCGCGCCGGGGTCACCGCTCCGGGCCCACCACCAGGGCCTCGGTCGGGGCCGGGAGCGGGATCTCCGCGCCCTCGATGGCCTCGTCGACCCTGGCGCGCAGCTCGCGGGCAACCTCGTCGCTTCGCGAGGGGCGGGTCTTGACGGCCAGCCGGATCGTGACCGACGCCGGCCCGAGCCCCTCGACGCCCCAGACCTCGGGATCCTCGAGCAGCAGCGACCGCCAGCGCTCGTCCCGCCGCAGCTCCCTGGCGGCCTGCTCCACGGTGCGCCGCACCAGCGCCAGGTCGGCGCCGCGCGCCACCTCCACGTCCAGCAGCACGCGCGCCCAGTCGCGCGACTTGTTGCCGACGCGCTCGATGTCGCCGTTGCGCACGTGCCAGACCGTGCCGTCGACGCCGCGCAGCCGGGTGGTCCGCAGGCCCACCCGCTCGACCTCACCGGTGGCCTCGCCCACGTCGACAACGTCGCCGACGCCGTACTGGTCCTCCAGCAGCATGGCGATGCCCGCCAGGAAGTCGCGCACCATCTGCTGCGCGCCCACGCCGATCGCCAGGCCGACCACGCCCGCGCCGGCGAGCAGCGGTCCGAGACGGACGCCGAGCACCTGCAGGACCAGGATGGCGGCGAGCAGCCAGATGACCACCGAGGACAGGTTGCGCAGCACCGCGCCGATGGCGTCGGCGCGTTGCGCGTGGCGCAGGCTGGGCAGCGGGTCGGTGGTGGCCAGCAGGGCCCGTGGCGTTCTCGCCCGGATCGACTGCAACCGCTGCTGGACCCCTTGCCGCTGGAGGCCGCGGACGACCCGCCCCACCATCCAGCGCGCCAGCCGCTCGACGACGAACGCCGCCAGCAGCACCGCAGCCACCTTGGTGGCGCGACCGAGCAGCAGCTCACCGAGGCGGGTGGGGACGTCGCCGGTCGCGGCGATCAGCAGGGTCATGGGCTGTCTCCCGTCGCGCGGGAGCCTGCCGCTACCACGCCATCTCGTGGCTGCGGAGCCAGTCCTGGTCGAACTCGCTGGGGGTGACGAGGTCGTCAGGCGCCGGCGGGAACCCGGCACCCGGGACATGGACGCTCGCTGTTTCGCCGGTCATGACCACGACCCGGCTGTCGGGGTGGCACACGGTGTAGCGGCCGCACTGCGGGCAGCCCCACTCCACTCCTCCGTCGGGTCGATCCGCTTGATGGACCATGCGATGAACGGACTTCATCGGCACCGTGACGCTGCTCCCTCCTTGACGGGCTTTGTGATTCCATTCACATATTGCCGCAGCCAGAGTGACGAACATGTTTCATCACCGCAAGCATCGGGTGAACGTTCCGAAGAGGCACGCCGCGGCGTACCCGCCATGCTTTTCGGACAACCCCTCCCGCTCGGATCGCCTATGCTCTTTGACATGGCGTTCCGTGGATGGCCCATCGAGGCGGTGGAGTTCTACGAGGGGCTCCGGGCCGACAACACCAAGGCGTACTGGACGGCCCACAAGCCGGTCTTCGACGCCAGCGTGCACGCGCCCATGGCGGAGCTGCTCGACGAGCTGGCCGACGAGTTCGGGCCCGGCCGCATCGCGCGGCCGTACCGGGACGTGCGCTTCCGCACCGACAAGTCGCCCTACAAGACGGCCATCTACGCGATCCTGGAGCGCGGCGGCTACGTCAACTTCAGCGCGGACGGGCTGAGCACCGGGATCGGCTACTACCAGATGGCCCCTGACCAGCTGGACCGCTACCGGCAAGCGGCCGCCGACAAGGGCAGCGGGGTCGAGCTGGTCGCCGTCATCGACCGGCTCACCGCCGAGAAGGTCGAGGTCCACGGGTCGTCCAGCCTCAAGAGCGCGCCCAAGGGCTACCCGCGGGACCACCCGCGGATCGAGCTGTTGCGCCACAAGGGGCTGATCGCGTGGCGCCACTGGCCCGCGGCGGCCTGGCTCCACACGGCCGGGGCCAAGCGGCGGGTGGTGGAGTTCCTGCGCACGGCCGCTCCGCTCCAGGACTGGCTCGACGAGCACGTCGGCCCGAGCACCGCCCCGCCCCGCTAGCTGCCTCCCGCGGTGTGCACCAGGATCGCGGGGATCACGACGTCCCAGACCGCCGGCGGCAGCTCGTGGCCGGTCCGCTCCAGAACGAGCAGGCTGGCGCCCGGGATGCCGCCGGCCAGCGCGAGCCCGTGGCCCAGCGGGAACAAAGGATCGTCCGCGCCATGGACCACCAGGGTCGGGGCGCCGATCTCGCCGATCCCGGGCGGGGGGTCGTCGCCGGGGTCGATGACGAAGTGGTTCCTCATGCTCGACTCGATATTGCGGGCGCGGTCGACGTCACGGCGCACGAACTCACGGACGGCCGCCTCGTCGAACGGGCGCGCGGCGCTCGCGTGGGCACGAATGGACTCGACGAGGTGGTCGATCACCGCCGGCCGATCCGACCAGTCGGGGTCCGCCGCCCCCTTGACGAAGGCGAGGAATTCCTCCGACGGGCCCGGAAGGTCGGGGCCACCTGGGCTCGTCGAGACCGAGGTGGTCGAGATCAAGGTGAGGGATGCGACCCGGTCGGGATGCCGCAGCGCCACCATCTGGCAGATCGCTCCGCCCATCGAGGTCCCCACCAGATGGGCGCTGGCCAGGCCGAAGGCATCGAGCACGCCGACCGCGTCCGCGGCCAGGTCGGCCCCCGTGTACTGGGGAGCGCCCGGCGGGTAGCTGACCGATCGGCCGGTGTCGCGGTGGTCGTAGCGAATGACGAACCGGGGGCCGGCCGCCAGACGCTCGCAGAACTCCTCCTGCCACCAGAGCATCGAGGCGCCCGCTCCATGGATGAGGAGGATCGCCGGGTCGGCGGGGTCACCGAAGCTCTCGACGCACAGGTCGACCCCGTTGACCCGCACGATCCTCTCGTTGGACGTGGTCAGCCCCATCCCGTGCCCTCCTCCAGCGAGTTTGTGTACGCTGTCCACAATAGCAAAGGGTAGGGACGGCGCCCGCGTGGAGAGGTGATGACGAGCACAGAGACCGGCACCGGCCCCACGAGGCGCGGCACCTACCGCCACGGCGATCTACGGCATGCGCTGCTGGAGGCCGGTATCGAGCTGGCGCGCCGCGGCGGTCCGGACGCGGTCGTGCTCCGCGAGGCCACGCGCTGGGCCGGGGTGGTTCCCAACGCGGCGTACCGCCATTTCGCCGATCGCCTGGCGCTGCTGCGGGCGGTCTCCTCGGCCGCGATGTCGGCGCTGGCCGTCGCGATCGAGCGGGAGCTGGCGGAGCTGCCGCGCTCCGGCGATCCCGCCGGCGCGGCGCGTGCGCGACTGCGAGCGGTCGGGACCGGCTACCTTGACCCCGTTCCAGCTCCTGGCGGCCGCGCTGGACGAGCTCGTCGACGCGGGCGTCCTGCCCCGCCGGCGTCGCCCGGGCGCGGAGTTCCTGGCCTGGTCGGCCGTGCACGGCCTGGCCATGCTGGTCATCGACGGTCCACTGCGCGGCCTCCCACCGCGCCAGACCGAGGACATCACCCACCGCCTCCTCGACATGGTCGATCAAGGGCTCGAGGAGGGCGGTGGGATGACGGCGTGAGTCTCCAGCGGCTGGAGGGTGGATCCAGCGCGGTGCCCGCGTTCGAATGGCTGATCGCGGCCCTGAGCGCGCAGGGCTGACACGGGAGCCCGATGCGGGCTCAGGGGTGGAAGGGCGGGGCGCTGGTGGTGCCGCGGACGGCGGCGACCAGGGTGCGCGTGGCGGCGGCCGGGTCGGGGGCGGCGGCGACCGCCGAGACCACCGCGATCCCGGCGGCGCCCGCGTCGAGCACCTGGCGCGCGTTGGACGCGTCGATCCCGCCGATGCCGACCACCGGCAGGCGGGTCGCCGCGCTGATCTCGCGCACCCGCTCCAGCCCTCCCGGGACCGCTTCCGGCTTGGTCCTGGTGGCGAACACGGTGACGCCCAGGTAGTCGGCGCCGGCGGCCTCGGCCGCGGACGCCTGCTCGGTGCTCTCGACGCTGACGCCAAGGATCAGGTCCGGACCCAGACGCACCCGTGCCTCCTGCCAGGGGTCGCCCTGCCCGAGATGCACGCCTGCCGCGCCGCAGGCCATCGCCAGCTCGATGCGATCGTCGACGATGAACAGCACGCCCCGCTCGCCGCACCGGTCGGCCAGCTCCTGGGCCAGCGGGAGCAGCTCCTCGTCCCGGTGCCCGGGCGCGCGGAGCTGGACCGCGTTCGCGCCACCCTCGATGGCGCCGGCCGCCACCTCGGCGTGGCCCCGGCCCGGCACCATCCCGGCCGCGGTGACCACGTACACGCCCAGCACCAGCTTCGGCCGTCCCGCCCTCCCCGGCCTCGCCGCCACGCCCACTCCTCTCGCTCGATCCGGTGTCCCGCTCCACTTGATACCAGGTACGGGTCCCCGCCGCCCCCAACCCACTGGCCAGCGCGGTGATCCGGCCCTCCGGGCGGCCCTGAAGCCGACCGACGAGCAGGCCATGGCGGCGCGCGCCAATGAACTGCGCGAGGCGGGGATCGCCTGGCCCGACCAGCCGCAGCCTCCGGCACCCCGCCCGCCAGACCCAACCTCGACGGGACGTCGAACCGGGCCGGCGGATCAGCGCCCCAGCCGCAGGAACCCGAACCGCCGCGGCTTCGATCCCTTGTCGAGCAGGCGAAGCGACCAGGCATGCATGGCCGCCAGCTCGCCGCCCGGGATGACGAGCAGGCGATCGGCCGTGGCGTCGTCGCCGGCCGGGTCGGCGCGGTGCTCGGCGCCTACCGACCGCTGGCTGACGTTGCCTCCATCCGCCTGCACGACACGCCGCTCTACAACTCGATCTACCGGTTCGACGACGAGCTGCTGGTCAACGTCCACGTGTATGGGCTGCTGGCCGCCCACACGCCGACGCTGCATCTACGCCGGGTCGACGGCGCCTACTTCCACACCTACGTGGAGAGCTTCGAACGGGTCTGGTCCTCCGCCCGCCCGCTGGACACCGAGCAACCCACCTTGGAGCCGGCATGAGCCCGAAGCGGCGCCGGGTCGACTACTGGCAGGACCCGCAGGCGCCGAAGCCGACCAGCCGCAAGCCGTCCGCATCCGTGCTGGTGCGCGACCAGGCAGGCCGGGTGGTGCTGTTGCAGCGGTCCGACTCGGGGCTGTGGACCATCCCCACGGGCGGCGTGAAGAAGGGCGAAACCGTGCCCGAGGCCGCCGTGCGCGAGTGCCAGGAGGAGACCGGGCTCCAGGTCGAGATCACCGGCATCGTGGGCGTGTTCTCCACGCCGGATCACCTGATCGCCTACCTGAAGGGCGACAAGGTCAAGGAGGTCCGCCAGCCGGTCAACATCTGCCTGCGGGCCCGACCGGTCGGCGGCGAGCTCCAACGCACCATGGAGGCCGCCCAGGTCGCATGGGTCGAGCCCGGCGACCTCGACCGGTACGAGATCCACCCGGCGATCCGGCTTCGCCTCGACCACGGCCTCACGTCCAGCGCGCCCTACATCGGGTAGCCGCGCCGGACCCGAGCTGGACCCGCGCGCAGCTTGAGCAGGCCGGATGTCCGCTCGCTGGCAGGCTCCGGCAAGCGCATACTGACGGCCGCCGCACCGCGGCGCCCACGCGCCGCCACCTTCCGCACCAGAGGGCTCCCACTGTGCTCGATCCGGATTCTCCGCTTCACCGCCTGCCGGCAGGGCTTCACCGTCGGCAGAAGCTGATGCTCGATGGCATCGGCCTCTCCGTAAGAGCGTCGAGACCCTGGAGACCTTGCGGAATGCCGTGCAGCACCTTTCTGGAGAGGTCGAGGAGCTGGAGAAGAGCGGTCGTCCCCTCCGGGGAGCTGTGCGATGACGTCATTCAACGCGAAACGGAACGCCAGTGCCGCCCAAGAGGCCTCCGCCGACGAGGGCGCCGCCGTCTCGGTGCGCGACGCCGAGCCCGAGGAGCACGAGGCGATCCGCGTCCTGCTGGAGGCGGCGTATCGCCAATTCGCCTCGGCGATCCCGCGGGCCATCTATGAGCCCTACATCGCCGACATCCTCGACCTGGAACCCCGGGTCCGGGCCGGCAGCCTGCTCGTCGCCGAGCAGGCGGGCCGGCTGCTGGGAACGATCACCTTCTACGAGCGGGCCAACGCCCAGGGGGTCGGCTGGCCGCCGGGCTGGGCAGGCGTCCGCGCCCTGGGCGTCGACCCCGCGGCGCGCGGGCGCGGGATCGGCCGGTTGCTGATGGAGGCGTGCCTCGATCGGGCGCGGCGGGCGGGCGCCGCGGTGCTTGGCCTCCATACGGCGGAGGTCATGACCGCCGCGGTCACCCTGTACGAGCGCATGGGCTTCCGGCGAGCGCCGACGTTCGACTTCGACGCCCCCGCGTCTCACCGCGTGGAGGGCGAGCGGCCGATCACGGTGATCGCCTACCGCCTCGACCTCTGACAGCCGCCTGCTCATTGGGTTGCGCCGGCCCGGAGGGCACGCGAGGGTTTGGGCGACGGGGCGGCGAGCAAGGCGAGCAAGGGAGGACCGGGCGTGGACGTGCTCAGGATCGGCGTGGTCGGCGACTACCAGGAACGCAACGAGACCCACCTCGCCATCGGCGCCGCCGTCGACCATGCCGCCCGGCGTCGAGGTTGGCTGGCCGAGGTCGCCTGGATCGACACCCCCAGGATCGACGGGGCCGCCGAGGACGTCCTGGACGGGTTCGACGCGGTGTGGATCGCGCCGGCCAGCCCGTACCGGAGCATGCGCGGGGCGCTCGAGGCGATCACCTTCGCCCGCTCCCACGACCTGCCGTTGCTCGGCACCTGCGGTGGCTTCCAGCACCTGATCATCGAGTTCGCGCGCAACGTGGCCGGCATTCCCGACGCCGCGCACGCCGAGTACGACCCGACCGCCTCGCGGCTGCTGATCAACGGGCTGGCCTGCTCGCTGGTCGGCCAGATCATGGACGTGCGCCTGATCGAGGGCTCGCTGGCCCAGCGGGCCTACGGCAGCGTCAGCGCGACCGAGCGGTACTACTGCCAGTTCGGCCTCAACCCCGACTACACCGAGGCGCTGACCAGCAGCGGCCTTGCGATCGGTGGCGTCGACCAGGACGGCGAGGTCCGCATCGTCGAGCTGCCGGGCCACCGCTTCTTCATGGGGACGCTGTTCGTCCCGCAGACCTCCAGCACACCCGCGGCGCCGCACCCGCTGATCAGCGCCTACCTCGCGGCGACCGCTCGAAGGCGAGCTGACGCAGCCGCCAGGTGATGCTGGCGGGTTCGCCGTCGGCGAGAGCACGCAGGCCGAGGGCGATCTCATCGAGGACGGCCGAGGTGGCCACGCCGGCGACGAGCGGGTCGTGACGCCAGACCCCGAGGTTCAGGCCGAACATCGCACCAACCAACGGCGTGGGCGGCGACAGCACTGCGAGGCGGCTGTCGACGCGCCGCAGGTCGTCGGGGTCGGCCAGCGACTCCAGCAGATGGCCGACCTCGAGGCGGCGGCCACCGGGCGCTCGGGAAACGGCACCGTGGTCACGTCGTGCTCCAGGTAGACGATCCCCTGGCGGGCCGTCGCGCGGGCCACTTCCAGGAAGGTCGCGGACTGGTCCAGACCGAGTGTCCGGCGCGGCCGCAGCACCTCGTCGAGCAGCAGGGTGGTGTGCCCCGGGCCACAGCCGAGGTCCACCGCCAGCGCGGGCGTCGCGCCCGCGAAGCGCTCCAGGAACGCCCGGCTGGACGGCTCGAACGCCTCGGCGACGAGCGCCAGCCGCCGCGCGGCCGGCACGCTGTCCCCAAACGCATATGGTGCCACCCCGCCCATGGCTCAGGCGCTCTTGCGGGGCCGTGGAGGCAAGCTCCCGGTACAACGGCAGGTTGACGGACCGGCCCAGACGCGGAGCTGGTTGAGCAGGCCGTCCCACAGGCCGGTCACCAGCAGCAGGCCGATGACCACCAGCACTCCCCCGCCGGCCAGCTCGAACAGCCGGAAGCGCCGGCGCAGGGCTGGGAAGCGCCCCACCGCACCGCGGAACCCCAGGGCGGCGATCAGGAACGGGATGCCAAAATCGGGAAACCGCAGTCGGGAGGGACGCGATGAGCCAGCACGCCGGATCGAATGTAGGAGGTTCCGTCGCCCGCGAGCCAGAGCGGCCCCGCGGCAGGGCCGGGCGCCCGCGTGGCGGGGCCGAGGGCTTCCGGGCCGAGCCGCTCCGGCCCGAGGACTGGCCGGCGGTCGAGCCGGCGCTGTGATTGCATTGCCGCGATGGAGACCAGCCGTGTCGAAGCGTTCAGCGACGGGGTGTTCGCCGTGGCGATCACCCTGCTCGCGCTCGACCTGAGCCCGGGCTCCGGCTCGACCCTCGGCAGGCAGCTCCTGGAGCGGGGCGCCGTCGCCCACTACGCCGCCTACCTGGTGAGCTTCCTGGTGATCGGGATCATCTGGGTCAACCACCACAGCGTCTTCCGCCAGATCGCACGGGTCGATCGCGTGCTGCTGTTCATCAACCTGCTGTTGCTGCTGTTCGTCGCCGCCATCCCGTTTCCGACCGCGCTACTGGCCGAGCACCTCACCGATCCCGTCGACTCCCACCCCGCAGCGTTCGCGTACAGCGCCGTGATGTTCCTGATGGGTTCCAGCTTCGGCCTCCTGTGGTGGTGGGCGGTCCACGGCGGCCGCCTGCTCGACCGTCCCATGAGCCGGTCCGAGGGCAAGGCCGCCCTGCGCCGCTTCAGCATCGGCAACGTCGCCTACATCGCCCTGCTGGGCGTTGCATGGGTCAGCGCCCCCCTCACCCTCGCCGGCCACCTCGCGGTCGCCCTCTATTACGTCGTCGACCAAACCCCCCTCCCCCGCGCCCCGTCGCGATAGGAGCCACCGCCGCTCCCGGGCGCTCGCCTTGAGAAGGGCGGCGCGGAGTGGAAGGCTGCGACCTGCGCCTGCTGCTCAGCGCTCCAAGCGGTCAGGGCGGGGGCGGCTGTTCCAACCCCGATCCTGAGCCCGCCGAGCCTCGCCGAGCGGGCTCCCGCACTGCTCCCCCCGGGGCGCGCCGTCAGGGTGGCAGGCGCCACAGCGCCTGCCGGAAGGCCCGGTGGACCCAGACCCTGCGCGCTCCCACCTCCCGCGCCTGCGGCCAGTTCAGCCCGGCGATGACCCACTTGGTGCGCGGAACCGGGTCCCGGCGGGAGTCGAAGAGCACGAAGCGGGCGCGATCCAACTGCCACTGGTAGCCATACAGGCCGACGGGAGTGTAGGCGGCGACGTCGTAGCCGACGTCCTGCGGCGCGTTCAGTCCCGGGACCTCGGAGAGCCCGATCGGCTGCGTGCCGTAGATAGCACGATCCCTGGCCTCGATCACCACCACCCGCAGTGCGATCGAGCTGGCCACCAAGACCCCCGCCAGGCCCAGCAGCGCCCAGACCCGAGGCCGCCGCGCCAGCGCCAGCAGGATCGCGGCGCCCGCCAACGCCACCAGCGTCGCGGTCACCGGCCGGATCTGCTCGCGCGTCTGCGCCAGCACCGGCAGCGCCAGCACTGTGTACCAATTGACAGGGCCCCGCCTCACCAGGCCGCCGGCGTACACCGTGGCGACCGCGCACGCCACCAGCGCCACCGCGGACCCGACCGCCAGCTCCGCCACCAAGCGCCGGGCCCGCACCGTCCACAGCCGCACCAGCCCGAGCGCGAGCAGCGGCGGGGCCAGGATCTCCAGGTAGCGACCGTAGACAACATGGTCCGGTCGCACCGGCGGATCGAGGAACAGCCCCGCCACAAGGGCCAGCCCAATCGTGGAGCCCAGCACGAACACGCTCACCACCGCAGCCCCACCAGCCTCACGACCGACCGCCCCACGGAGCCCATCGACCGCCCGCCGCCCCCAAGACCGCCCCCCACCCGCCACCGTGGCGGTTGCCGGCGGGCTCCCACCCTCTGGCGGCGCGGTCGCGGGCATCGGCGGGCTCCCACCTTCCGGCGGCGCGGTCGCGGACACCGTCGGGTCGGCGCCTTCCGGCGCGGGCGCGGCGGGTGCCCGAAGGCGGGTGGCGGCGTGGACCAGGCCGAGGACGACGAGGCCGAAGGTGGCGACGAACAGGTACCAGGACTGGCCGAGGGCGAGGCCGGCCACGGCCTTGAGCGAGCCGAGCGTGCGGGCGTTGTCGAGCACGTGCTGGAGGTCGGCGTCCTGGCGGCCACCCCAGCTCTTCCCGTTCAGCCAGTCGTTCAGCCACTGCCCGGCCAGGGTCACGGCGACGGCCGCCACCACGCCGGCGACGGCGGCGCCGGCGAGGTCCCTGCGCAGCACGGCCAGCGTCAGCAGAAGTACGACCAGCAGCGCCACCATTGGGGCGGTGCGGCCGTGGGTCGTGTAGATCGCGCCGGCGCTCCACCCGCAGGCAATCGCCCAGCCCGCCGCGGCGCGGGGCCGCGAGGCGGTGACCACGGCGCCCAGGGTGATGGCGGCGAGCAGCACCAGCGCGGGCAGCAGCGACTCGGCCGAGGCGAACTGGGTGGTGACGACCAGCGGCGGGTAGAGCGTCGCCAGGAAGGCGGCGATCAGGGCGGTCCGGGCGGGCACCCGGAAGACCTTGGTCAGCAGCACGTGGAGGAGCGGGAACACCAGGCTGGACAGCAGGGCGTTGGTGACGAGCACGCCCTGGTACTCGCTGAGCGGCCGATGCCCCAGCCACTGTGCGGGCAGGAGCAGGAGCGAGTACCCGCCCCGGTAGAGGGCCGCCATCTGCAACGCACCGGGGACGCCGCCAGCGATGGCCCGCGCGTTGGCCAGGTAGCCGGTTTCGTCGGCGAAGTTCGTCGGCCCGTCCCGCCCGATGCTGATGGCGACGCGCAACACGACCTGCAGCAGGAAGCCGGCGAGCAGCAGCCAGCCGAGCGACCACAGCTCGGCGGGCGGCCGAGGCACCTTCCGGGCGGAGCCGCGGGCGGCGGCGTCGCGGCGATGCCTCAGCGCCGTCTGCATGCCGGCAGCCTCGAACAGGGACAGACAGGGTCAGACACCGGCGGATCATAGAAGATCGACACGAACCCCGCCGCCACCCCGACGCACCACCCAGGGGCCGGCGGGCCCAGGGCGGCCGGGCCCGGGCCGCCCGCGGCCGAAGCCGGCCGACCCGGGGGCCGGAAGCCAGGACGGGCCCCGGGGTGCCCTCTTATTGGATGGTCACGCCCTGGATGGTTACGGGCTGGTGGACGGTGTAGTCGAGCTCGTCCGACTGGGTCACGCCGGCGGGTGTGAGGACGTCCATCGCCTTGGGCACGGTGCTCGGGTCGACAGTGCAGTGGGGATCGGAGGACGCGGACGCGCAGACGCCGAACAGGAACTCCTGCGGCGTCGGCGCGAACCCGCGAGCCTGGTCGGGACTGAACCCGTCCTGGCCGGTCAGGACCACCGTGAAGCCCCAGCCGGGTCCTGGCTGCCCCAGGCTCGACTTGGGCACGCTGAAGGTGATGAACCGCGAGATCTCGTTGGCTCTGATGGTGATGGCGCCAAGGGTCGCCCCACCCGCGTCGACGTACCGCTGCCCGAAGCCCTGGACCTCCAGCAGCCGGCTCCAGGCCGAGCCGCCGGCGATCGAGTAGTTGCGCTGCGGGAACGAGGCCGCGGTCGAGGTCGGCGAGCCGGCGGGATCGTGCACGTAGACGTCGACGAGCTGCGCGCCGAGCGGGCTCCCGAAGGTCGGCGTCAGGTCCCTCGTCTGCACCCTGAAGATCACGTTGGTGCCGTCGTCGAGGACCTGGAAGCGCTCGAGGTCGAAGGCGCCGGGCTGGAAGTTGGACGAGGTCGGGTAGGCGTAGTTGCCCGGCCCGTTGTCGTCGCCGTCCGGGTCGGTGACGTCCAGCAGGACCGTGCCGGGCGTGAAGTCCAGCACGACCGTCCGCTGCGCGTGCGCGGTGCCGCCATCGCTTGCGGTGGCGACCGCGTCGAGGACGATGGTGCCGCCGTTGATCGGGACCTGGACGCTCCAGGTGCCGTCCTGTCCGGCCGTCGTGGTGACCACGGTGTTCTCGGAGTCCCGCTCGGTATTGGTGGCGGACACATCGATGGTGTTGCCGGGCGCCGAGGTGCCGGTGACGGTCACCGGCGAGCCGGGGACCGCAGTCCGGTCCGGCGGGGCGGTGATGGTCACGCTGGTGGCGCCCTGCTGGTGCGCCACGTAGCGGGCGACCGTGTCGGCCGGCTGCTCGAGCAGGCGCCTGGCGTCCAGGTCGCGCACCAGCCGCACGAACTGGGCCGCGGACCAGGTCAGCGGCGCGGCCGAGCCGGCCGGCTGGCCGTTGACGAAGCCGATCGAGGCGACCTCGGGCACGGTGCCGAACGCCGACGGCGCCAGGTCGGGGTTCTCCCAGTCCTGCTCGGGGATCAGGCCGACGCCGCCGGCGAACCGGGCCATGGCATCCGCGAGCCCGACCGCGGTCGACTGGTCGCCGACGGCGATGTGGTGCTCGGCTCGCTCCCCGTCCAGCACCGGCCACAGGTGCCCGTTGCCCCGGTCGGTCGGCGCCCACGGATGGCCGTCCGCGTTCCCGTCGCCGTAGCCGTCGCCGTTGTAGCGGTGCCAGCCCGGCCCGCTGGCTGTCTGCGACCGGATGGTGGCGTCGACGATCGGAAGGGACCTGGCCACGTCGGGGTCGTCGGCCCGGAACAGCCCGAGGCGGGTCAGCTCGAGGAAGCCTGCGTCGATGACCTCGCGCTGGTCGAGGGTCGGACCTCCGTTGCCGACGTTGTAGGTGATGGCCGCGTTGGGGTCCCCGGTCTTGGAGAGCCGGATGAAGTAGGGCTGCGAGCTCTTGGGACCGTTGGTGGTGACGGTCCAGCCCTTCACCGAACGCTGGAAGTCGTCGGCGACCCCTCGGTAGACCCGGGCCGAGGCGTCGTCGCCATTCAGGTCGGCGATCCGCGCGGCCGCGATCAGCCCGGCGACCTCGGCGGCGATCGTCGACGGCGAGAAGCCGCTCTGCTCCTCCCAGCGCTCGGCGCCGAAGCTCGGCCCGTGGCTGATGGCGAAGTCGGCCGCCGGCTTGACGTGTGCCAGGTAGAACGCCTTGTCGGTGATCCCGACCTGCAGGGCCATCAGGATCGGGTAGGTGACCTCGTCGAGCTGCGTGCCGAACGTGTCGGGCGCCGGCCTGCCGTTGACCAGGCTGTTGCGCGGCATCGAGCCGTCGGGGAGCTGCTGGCGCTCGAAGAGGAAGCGGACGGTGTCGCGGGCGGTGGCCACGTCGCCGTCCAGCAGCAGGCCGGTGAACGTCTCGTAGAGGTCGCGGGCGAACACCTCGCGGTAGGAGCCGAAGTAGGTCAGCGTCGAACTGCCGGCCGCGACCGCCTGTCCCCATGGCGAGGCCAGCGAGGCCACCACCGCGCCCGGGAAAGTCTTGTCCTCGGACGCCTTGAGCACGTTGGCGGACAGGTAGTACGAGCGGGCAAGCGCGAGCTGGCGGCTCACCGGCAGCCCGCGGAAGGCGCCGCCCGGCGACCGGAGGCCGCGATCGTAGGCGACCCAGCCGGCCACGTAGCGTGCCAGCACGGCGTCCAGCTGGTTGCCCAGGCTCGCGCCCGCCGTTTTGACCGCGTCCGCCTGGGTCCCGCCGAAGCCGAGCGCGAGGGTGACCCCCGACCCGCGGGCGAGGTCCAACCGGGCGGTCTGGACGAGGTTGCCGTTGGCCGCGTCGGTGAAGGTGTCGCCCAGCGCCCGGTCCTTGTCGAGTTGCACGAGGCCGTCCGAGTCGGTGCCGGCGAAGCCGCTGCTCACCTGGGTGAACGGGGTCGAGGGCCGCAGCGCGGCGAACACCGGGGTGGCGTAGTCGCGGTTGGCGGCGATCGTGGCGGTGCTGGTGTCGATGGCGACCGGCACGGGATGGCCGGTGGAGAGGTCCACGGTGCCGGTGTCGGCGCCGGCGTTGTCGCTGCCGCCGCCGCCGTTGCCGTTCACGGTCGCGTCCAGCCGCACGTACATCCGGTAGTCGTCGCGGGTGCCGACCAGGGTCGGTCAGGTAGTCGGTGACGATCCGGTACCGGCCGTTCTTGGCGGTGGCCGTGACCTGGCAGGCCATCCCGCCGGGATCGAGCGCCCGCACCGTGTAGGTCATGTCACGGGTCTGCAGGTCGGTGAAGGTCGACCCGTCGGTGACGATGTACTGGAGCGTCTCGACGTTGGTGTTGTCGACGGTCGGGTAGTAGACGTCGGAGAGGACCCCCCCGGCGACCGTGTACCAGACCTTCGAGGTGCGGTTGCGCGCCGTGCCGAGGCAGTCCTTGCGGGCGAGGTCGAAGTGCGAGAGCGCGCCTGGCCCGCCCGGCGCCGTGGGCGCCGCGTTCGCCGGCACCCCTGGCAAGGTCGCCAGCGCAAGCCCGAGTGCCAGCACGATCCCGAAGACGCCGGTCCGAGTCCGCCTCACGCCCCACCCCCAGCCGACAAGCGATGTCGGCGGGAATGCTAGCTTCTTCTCATCAACGAAGGAAGCCCGGGTCGTGCGGGTTGTGGACAAGAAATGCCGGGATGCGGCCGCCGGCGAGGATCATGTTGCGGCGCGCCGCGGCTGGTCAGTACCGGTCGCCCTGCGTCCCGAGTGCTTGGGCGATCGCGACCCAGACCTGAGCCTGGCTCGCCTTCACCTCGGCCCTGCGAAGGTGCTTCTCGATGTCGACGTTGGTGCGACCCTCGAGCTCGTCAATCTCGTCATAGAGCTGCTCGGAGACCCTGACCGCCTGATGCGCCCGCTGCATCGCCTGGTCCCAGGTGAATTCATTCGACAGCGTCATCGCATTGGCTCCTCGTCTTGCTGGTGCGTGCCCGTGCCGCACACCAAGCGTAGACTCGCGATGTCGGCGAGCGGTATGGGGCGCTGACGCACGAGGGTGCTGCCCGGCGTGCCGTCGCGGTCGTGGCGATGCTCCAGCGGCGTCATGACCGAGCGAGAGCGGTGCCACATGGCGAGGAAGCACAGCAACCTGGGTTGGTCTGGGGGCAAGCAGCTCATCCGCTCGTTCGGCGAGAACCGCGTCTGCGCCGCGCCGGCCTGCACGACGCGACTGTCGCGGTACAACCCGGAGGACTGGTGCTACGTCCACCGTGACCAGATTCCCGACCGACGCTTCAGCCGGGGCGGGCAGGTGTGACCGGTGGGGTGGGCGCGCGAGGGAACGATTCTGACGCCGGGGCGACCCGGTGAGCCGGACGCTGTGCGGATGTCCCGCCCCTGGGTCCTCGAGGAGGACGGCGGCTGGCGCATGTGGTACTCGGGTCACGACGGGACCACCGGACGGATCCTGACGGCGGTCCAGCGACCTGGCCGGAAATGGGAGCGGCAAGGGGTCGCGATCGACGCCGGGTCGACCGGCGACAGCGACCTGTACGGCGTCGAGTCCCCCAGCGTGGTGCGCACGCCGGGCGGCTACCTGATGGCCTACGCGGGTTTCGACGGCGAGGCGACCCAGCTGCACATGGCCACCTCGGAGGACGGCCGGGGATGGACGCCACAGGGAACCATCATGCAGCGGGGCCCGCAGGATGCGCTCGGCGCCAGCCATCCATGCCTGGTGCTCGGCGAGACGGGTTGGTGGCTGTACTTCTCCGGCTACGACGGTTCCAGCGACAGCCGGCGAGCGGTGATCCTCGCGGCGGTCTCACCCACCGGCGCCTCCTGGGATCGCGTCGGCACGGTCCTGGAGCCCACGGAGGGCGAGCTGGCCACCTCGCATCCCTGCGTGATCGTCATCGCAAGGACCCTCTACATGTTCCACACCAGCGAAGCCGCGGACCGCGTCGAGGTCGCCGTGGCGACCTCCACCGACGGCGTGGAATGGGACCGCCACGGCACCACCCTCGAGGCCACCGGGGAGGGCCCGGAGGCCCGCGGAGTCCAGGCCCCGTGCGCCGTGCGATGCCATGACGGCTCCCTGCGCATGTGGTACGCGGGGCTCGGGGCGGGTGACACCGCGCTCGGCTACCAGATCTGCTCCGCGCGTTTGTTGGACCCCTGGTCGATCGGGGTCTGAGCGCGCTGGGTCAGCGGCGCCCGCGGTGGCGGTGGCGAGGCCGCCGGCCGCCGGCGGGAGCATCACGGCTGACTGCCGGCCCCGCCACGCCGGCGCGGCGAAGCAGTTTGGTCATGTCTTCGGCCTGGTCCGGTAGGACCAGGGTGACGACGCTGCCACTGGCACCCGCCCGCGCGGTGCGTCCGGACCGATGCAGATAGGCCTTGGGCTCCGTGGGCGGGTCGAAGTGCACGACCAGGTCGACCCCGTCCACGTGGATGCCGCGGGCGGCAACGTCGGTCGCCACCAGCACCGGCGTCCGGCCGCTGACGAACGCCGCCAGGGCGCGCTCCCTGGCGTGCTGAGCCATGTCGCCGTGCAGCGCGCCAACCGGCACCCCGGCCGCGCTCTTGAGCTGGCGCGCGAGCCGTGCGGCGCCGCGCTTGGTGCGCACGAAGAGCAGCACCCGGCCGGAGTGGGCGGCGAGCTCGGCGGCGACCGCGATCTTGTCGACGGCGGTCACGTTGACGAATCGGTGGTCCATCCGTGCCACGCCGCCGGTCGGCGGGCCGATCGCGTGGCGCACGGGGTCGGTGAGGTAGCGGCGCACCAGGACGTCGACGCCGTTATCCAGGGTGGCCGAGAACAGCAGCCGCTGGCCGCCCGCCGGGACCCGGTCCAGCAGCCAGGTCACGGCCGGCAGGAAGCCCATGTCGGCCATGTGGTCAGCCTCGTCGAGCACCGTGACCATGATCGCGTCCAGTGAGCAGGCACCCTGGCCCAGCAGGTCGGTCAGCCGCCCGGGAGTCGCCACGACCACCTCGACCCCGCCGCGGAGCGCCTGGACCTGGGTGCGCATCGACGCGCCCCCGTAGACCGCGAGCATCCGCAGGCCGAGCGCTCGCGCCAGCGGGGCGAGCTCGTCGTGGACCTGGCGAGCCAGCTCGCGGGTGGGGACCAGCACCAGGGCCAAAGGCCGGGACCGGCGCGACCGCGCGGCGCTGGAGGTCGCCACCGATCGGGCCGCGGCGACGCGGACCAGCAGTGGCAGGCCGAACGCCAGGGTCTTGCCCGAGCCGGTCTCGGCCCGGCCGAGGAGGTCGCGCCCATCGAGCGCGTCGGGGATGGTGCGGGCCTGGATGGGCAGGGGGGCGACGACGCCGCGGCCGGCGAGCACCCTGGTCAGGGCGGCGGGCACGCCCAGCTCCTCGAAGGGGCTGCTGGCGGACGTGCGGGAAGGATTCGGAAGGGTTGGGGCAGCGGGCACGTGCAACGAGACTCCGTTCATGACTCGGATGGACGCCTCAGTGGGATACAGCGCGCGGACAGTCCATGCCGGTAGAACGGCGTGCGTACGAACGGAGTACAGACCCTGCGACGACCGCGAGGGCTGACCGCCCTCGCTGCAATGGGGTAGGCCTGAGCATAGCAGATCGGCAGGAACCGCGGGCCTCGCTCAGTTGGAAATCTGGAGGATTGCCTCCGTATTCTGATGCTGATCGCGGGCGGAGGGCCGCTCGCCGACCCGAGAGGGGAACCGTCGTGAACGTCGTCGTCTGGGTGGTGCAGGTGCTGCTCGCCGTGGCCTTCCTCGGGGCCGGGGCGATGAAGGTCAGCCAGCCCCGCCAGCGGCTGGCCACCAACATGGGCTGGGTCGAGGACTACTCCGACACCGGCGTGAAGACCGTCGGGGCGCTCGAGGTGCTGGCTGCCCTGGGATTGATCCTGCCGGCGGTGACCGGTGTCGCCACCGTGCTGGTCCCGCTGGCCGCCGTCGGTCTGGCGCTGCTCATGGCGCTGGCCGCCGTCCACCACCAGCGCAAGGGCGAGCGGCAGGAGATCGGCATCAACGCCATCCTGTTCGCCCTGGCCGTGCTGGTGGCCTGGGCCAGGTTCGGGCCCTACCCCCTGTGACGCCTGCCGCCTGGCTGTCAGGGCGCTGCAAGACCTGACAGCCGGGGTTCAGGAGCCTGTCGGCGCGGTGGCGCACGGTGGCGCCG